>Ga0102930_1000127_pt1 | contig 23552 bp, 34 predicted proteins | sample SalPon1_B_H2O_MG_FD_84514 | JGI IMG/M metagenome (GOLD analysis project Ga0102930, IMG submission 84514) | Salt pond water microbial communities from South San Francisco under conditions of wetland restoration - Salt Pond MetaG R1_B_H2O_MG | ecosystem: Environmental > Aquatic > Non-marine Saline... | reverse complement strand
GGATAATGTGCAGATGACCGTGACGCTGATCGCACCGATTGCCATGGAAGATGGCCTGCGCTTTGCGGTCCGCGAAGGTGGCCGTACCGTCGGCGCCGGCGTTGTCTCTAAGATCCTCGAGTAATTGAGGATGGCAGACAATAACCAAAAGATTCGGATTCGCCTTAAGGCATTTGATCATCGCTTGATTGATCAGTCTGCACGAGAAATTGTTGAGACGGCAAAACGCACCGGCGCCCAAGTTAAGGGCCCGGTGCCCTTGCCGACAAAGAAGGAAAGGTATACGATCCTCATCTCGCCGCATGTCAACAAAGATGCGCGCGATCAGTATGAGATTCGGACGCATAAGCGATTGATGGACATCGTTGATCCGACCGACAAGACGGTTGATGCTTTAATGAAGCTCGATCTGGCTGCCGGGGTCGACGTTCAGATCAAACTCTCCTGAGTTTCAGGGAACTACCCTAGCCCTGGTCATTGACCAGACAGCTGGGGCGGGCCCTAACCCGCTGGCCAATAGGTCAGCGCCATGTGAACGATACAATTCGATGGCTGGCGCCTTGGTTGATAGACGAGGCTTAACGCTACGTCATATCGCAATAACTGCGTTGTGCCGCCATTCGATAGAAGAGGATAGCGACGATGGCAATCGGAATCGTCGGCCGCAAGCGCGGCATGACGCGGGTTTTTAAAGAGGACGGAACATCGGTGCCGGTAACGGTCATCGAGGCTACGCCTAATCGCGTCACTCAAATTAAAATGGACGACCGGGATGGCTATCGAGCCGTTCAGGTCACTGCTGGCACACGCCGGCCCTCGCGAGTCAATCGCGCTGCGGCTGGTCATGCAGCCAAGGCAGGCGTGGAAATGGGTCATGGCCTCTGGGAGCTGCGACTCGATAGCCAGGCACAAGCAGAGGTTGAACCGGGTGGCGAGCTCACTGTTGAGCAGTTTGAAGCCGGTGCAGTTGTTGATGTGACGGGTACATCGAAGGGTAAAGGGTTTGCGGGTTCTGTGAAGCGGCATAATTTCCACATGCAGGATGCGACCCACGGCAACTCGAAAGCACACCGGGTGCCAGGTTCAATCGGCCAAGCACAAGATCCAGGTCGAGTCTTTAAAGGCAAGAAAATGCCCGGCCAAATGGGTAACGTGCGCAACACAACGCAAAATTTGCAGGTTGTGAGCGTAGATACGGAACGTCACTTACTACTGATTAGCGGAGCTGTTCCAGGCAGCTCAGGAAGTGATGTCATCATTCGCCCGGCAGGCAAGCAGCTGGCTGCAGCGGGAGGTAACTAGTGGAAGTCAAATTGCGCGGCGGACGGAGTACCGTTGAAATCGCTGATGCGACTTTCGCGGCCGAGTTTCGTGAGCCATTAGTGCATCAAGTGGTTGTCTCGTACTTAGCGGGCGGCCGGGCTGGAACGAAAGCTCAAAAAACCCGCTCAGAAGTCAGTGGCGGTGGTGTCAAACCCTGGCGGCAAAAAGGCACGGGCCGGGCCCGTGCCGGTACCATTCGGAGTCCGTTATGGCGGAGTGGTGGTCGAGCGTTTGCGGCAAAGCCGCGCGATCATGCCGTTAAAGTTAATCGCAAGATGTATCGCGGTGCACTGCGCTCGATTCTCTCAGAGCTGCTTCGTCAAGAGCGGTTACATGTGGTGAAGAGCTTTGATGTGAAAACACCGCGCACGCAAGACGCTTTAGCAGCGGTGAATAAATTGGTTAAAAGCGATGATGTATTAATCATCGGCGCAGAGATTAGCGAGAACCTTTATCTAGCAGTCCGCAATCTTTCTCGGGTTGATGTTCGCGATACTGAAGCGCTTGATCCCGTCACCCTGCTTGCGCACGAGCATGTCGTGATGACTGTTGATGCTTTGCGCAAAGTTGAGGAGTGGTTGGCATGAATCAAGAGCGGGTCTATCAAGTGCTAAAAGGGCCGCACGTCTCGGAGAAGAGCACAATTATTGCGGATGAAGCCAACCAAGTGGTCTTCTCTGTCGCTGTTGATGCCAATAAGCGCGAGATTAAAGCCGCTGTCGAGCAGTTATTTGAGGTCAAAGTGGCTGACGTGCGCACCGTTAATGTAAGCGGTAAGCAAAAAAGCTTCGGGCGGCTTCGTGGCCGTCGGGCCAATTGGAAGAAAGCCTACGTTGCGCTAGAGCCGGGCCATACGCTCGACTTTATCGGCGGCGTTGAGTAACCAAACAGGCGAACGGGAATAACGATCATGGCATTGCGTAAAGCAAAACCGACTTCCCCCGGCCGGCGATTTGTCGTCCAGCCAGCGAAGGACGGTCTTCATAAAGGCGAGCCGTATGCGCCGTTAGTCCGCAAGCTCTCGAAGAGTGGCGGGCGCAATAACAATGGCCGCATCACAACCCGACACATTGGTGGCGGGCACAAGCGTCGCTATCGGGAGATTGATTTCAAGCGCATGAAAGATGGCGTTAGCGCTAAAGTTGAGCGCTTGGAATACGATCCGAATCGCAGTGCGCATATCGCTTTGTTGCTGTATTCCGATGGTGAGCGTCGCTACATCATCGCGCCCAAGGGTTTAAAAGTTGGGCAAGAAGTTCGCTCCGGTGTGGGTTCGCCCATCAAGCCAGGGAACACCTTGCCGCTGCGGAATATTCCATTGGGCACACAAGTGCATTGTATTGAGCTGCGTCCCGGTAAGGGGGCGCAAATGGCACGCTCGGCCGGTGCCGGCGTGCAGCTAGTCGCACGTGAGGGCGTTTATGCCACGTTGCGGTTGCGCTCTGGCGAGATGCGTAAGGTCTTAGCCGAGTGTCGAGCTAGCATTGGTGAAGTGAGTAATTCCGAGCACGCGCTCCGCTCACTGGGCAAGGCAGGCGCCTCGCGCTGGGCCGGTCGCCGCCCCACCGTCCGCGGTGTGGTGATGAACCCAGTCGACCATCCCCATGGTGGTGGTGAGGGTCGGACATCGGGTGGACGTCATCCGGTGACGCCTTGGGGCGTCCCGACGAAGGGTCACAAAACCCGCAGTAACAAGCGTACCGATAATCTTATCGTGCGCCGTCGCAAACGTTAACGAAAAGGGGTGGATAAACAGTGCCACGCTCGATTCGAAAAGGCCCATTTATCGATACGCACTTGTTGAACAAAGTTCAGCAAGCAGCCGAGGCCAACAGCAAGCGTCCGATCAAAACTTGGTCGCGTCGCTCCATGGTGGTGCCCGAAATGGTGGGGCTCACCATTGCAGTCCATAACGGGCGCCAGCATGTGCCGGTGCTCGTCAACGAGAATATGGTCGGCCATAAGCTCGGTGAGTTCGCGCCAACGCGAACCTTCCGGGGTCATTTGGCAGACAAGAAGGCGAAGAGGTAAGGCATGGAGACCGCGGCTAAGCTCCGATATGCAATCATTTCACCGCAAAAGGTGCGACTGGTTGCCGATCAAATCCGGGGTCTGCCAGTGGCCCGGGCACTCGAGATTCTTGAGTTCAGCCCGCGCAAGGCAGCTGCCATTGTGCGCAAAGTAGTCGATTCTGCGATCGCCAATGCTGAGCACAATAATGGCGCCGACATTGACGAACTTCGTGTCGCTCGCATCCAAGTGGATGAGGGACCAATGTACAAACGTATTCAGCCCCGGGCGAAAGGCCGGGCCAATCGCATTCTAAAGCGAACGAGCCACATTGTTGTGGCGGTTGCTGAGAGCTAAGGGTCAGGTTATGGGTCATAAGGTTCATCCAACAGGGTTTCGCCTCGGTATTACCGAGGAGTGGCGCTCAATGTGGTATGCCAACAGCAATCGCTTTGGCGAGCAGCTGCATACCGATCATCTCATTCGTGAGTACATCAGAGAGCGGCTAGCACACGCATCCATTAGTCGTATTCGCATTGAGCGGCCGGCCAAAAATGCGTTGATAACCATTCATACAGCACGCCCTGGCATTGTGATCGGCAAGAAAGGCGAGGACATTGATCGTCTGCGCCGGGAGCTCGGTAAGCGGATGGGTATTCCGGTGCACGTGAATATTGAAGAAATTCGCAAGCCTGAGCTCGACGCCCAGTTGGTTGCGGAAAATGTGGCTCAGCAGCTAGAGCGCCGGATTATGTTCCGTCGAGCCATGAAGCGTGCGGTTGGGAATGCCATGCGGCTTGGATCGCAGGGTATCAAGATTCAGGTCGGCGGCCGTTTAAATGGGGCCGAGATCGCGCGCAGCGAGTGGTATCGGGAAGGTCGAGTCCCGCTGCATACGCTTCGTGCCGACATTGATTACGGGTTTGCCGAGGCAAAAACCACCTACGGTGTCATTGGCGTAAAGGTGTGGGTGTTTAAGGGCGAAATCCTAGATACGGACACTGCGCCAAATCAGCGCGCCGCGAGTTAAAGCGGTAGGAAGGGGACAGACATGCTTCAGCCAAAGCGCACAAAATTTAGAAAGCAGCAAAAAGGCCGTAATAACGGCCTGGCAACGCGCGGCGATAAGGTCAACTTTGGTGAGTTTGGCTTGAAGTCAACCACGCGTGGACCGGTGACGGCGCGGCAGATTGAGGCCGGACGCCGAGCGATCAATCGGCATGTTAAGCGTGGCGGTAAGGTGTGGATTCGGATCTTTCCGGATACGCCAATCACCTCAAAGCCGCTCGAAGTGCGACAAGGTAAAGGTAAGGGTAACGTCGACCACTGGGCCGCTAAAGTGCAGCCAGGTCGAGTGATTTATGAGATCGAAGGAGTTTCCGAGGAAGTAGCACGCGAGGCTTTCCGCCGCGCCGCCGCTAAACTTCCGGTGCTAACTCGCTTCGTTGAGCGGACGGCAATGTAATGAAGGCAAGTGAACTTCGCGACAAAGATATAAACGGCCTAGAGGCCGAGTTGCTTGAGCAGCGTAAAGAGCAGTTTAACCTGCGGATGCAGCAGGCCACCGGCCAGCTAGCGCGCCCTGATCAGGTGATGCGGGTTCGCCGAGCAATTGCGCGTATAAAGACCGTCATTAACGAGAAAATTAAGGCAGGCGAGTCGGCATGAGCGAAAAAACGAACGTTAACCGGACGGTCAGTGGCCGGGTCACGAGCGCCGGCATGGATAAAACCATTACGGTGGCGGTTGAGCGTTTGGTTCGCCATCCGCTTTACGGCAAATTCATTCGTCGCACCACCAAGGTGCACGCGCATGATGCCGATAACGCGTGCACTAAGGGTGACTGGGTCGCTGTCGAAGAATGCCGCCCAATGTCCAAGAGTAAATCTTGGCGTTTGGTGGAAATCCTCGAGCGCGCTGCGCAATAGGCAAAGAGAACAATAGAGAGTCAATCGCCATGATTCAGATGCAGACGCTGCTCGGCGCGGCGGATAACAGCGGAGCCCGTGAAGTTCAGTGCATTAAGGTACTGGGCGGCTCGAAGCGCCGTTACGCCGGCATCGGGGATGTCATTAAGGTCAGCGTTAAAGACGCGATCCCCCGGGGCCGTGTAAAAAAAGGTGAGGTGTATGACGCGGTGGTGGTTCGCACCAAGCGCGGTGTACGTCGGCCGGATGGATCGTTGATTCGGTTTGACGGCAACGCGGCCGTGTTACTCAACGCGAGTCTCCAGCCCATTGGCACACGGGTCTTTGGCCCGGTGACGCGAGAGCTGCGCACGGAGAAGTTTATGCGAATCATCTCCTTGGCGCCGGAGGTACTGTAGAGATGCAGAAGATTAAAACCGGCGATGAAGTGATGGTCATCGCAGGCAAAGATAAAGGCCGGCGCGGCCGCATCACCCGCATGCTTCCAGAGCGGAATCGTGTGGTGGTGGAAAACGCAAACATGGTGAAGAAGCACAAACGGGGTAATCCGCAGGCGAATGACGCCGGTGGAATTATCGACAAGGAAATGCCGTTGCACCGATCCAATATCGCGATTTACAACCCCAATACCGGCAAGCCGGATCGGGTGGGTATTCGTGAGGATGGTGATAGCAAAGTGCGTTTCTTCAAGTCCGATAACAATCTGATTGATTAGGGTGCCGTGATGGCCAGATTGCGCGAGCAATACAAAACACAAATTGTCGCCTCACTCATGGAGCGCTTTCAGTACGACAACCCCATGCGGGTGCCTCGGTTAGAGAAAGTAGTGCTCAATATGGGTTTGGGCGAAGCGGTCCGTGATAAGAAAGTGATCGAGCATGCAACGAAGGATATGGCGACGCTGGCAGGACAACGGCCAATCGTCACCTACACCCGTAAAGCGGTCGCCGGATTTAAAATCCGTGAGGAATGGCCGATCGGCGTGAAGGTCACTCTCCGTCGCGAGCGTATGTATGAATTTCTCGACCGGCTAGTGAATATCGCTGCACCCCGGATTCGGGATTTTCGTGGATTCTCGCCCCGGTCGTTTGACGGCCGCGGCAATTTTAATCTTGGTGTCCAAGAGCAACTCGTTTTTCCAGAAATGGAATTCGATAAAATCGATGCCATTCGCGGCATGGATATTGCGATTGGCACTTCGGCATCGACGGATGAAGAAGCCATGGCCCTCCTTGAGGGTTTTGGTTTTCCCTTCCGCAAATAAAGAGGGCAGGAAATGGCAAAGGTTTCCATGGTCCAGCGTGAGCTTAAGCGCAAACGGACGCGGAACAAATTCGCCGCCAAGCGCGTCGAGCTCAAGGAAATTATTCGCAGCCCCGCCTCCTCGGATGAGGAGCGGGCGGCAGCGCAGGAGCAGCTTCAAAACCTGCCCCGCAATGCCAGCCCCGTGCGTGGGCGCAACCGGTGCAATGTCTCCGGCCGACCTCGCGGTTACTACCGCAAGTTTGGTTTAGGCCGGAACATGCTCCGCCAGGCCGCCATGCGCGGTGAGATCCCCGGCCTGAAGATGTCCAGCTGGTGAGTGCTATGGACAACACAAATCAGGCAAGGAACCAGGTGACGCGAACATGAGCATGACCGATCCTATCGCGGATATGTTGACCCGAATTCGCAACGGGCAATCCGCTGAAAAAACGGAGGTCGTAATGCCCTCCTCGAAAGTCAAGCAGGCCATCGCCGGTGTACTGAAAGCCGAAGGCTATATTCAGGATTTCCGCGTGGAAGGCGATGATAAGAAGCCATCACTTGTGGTGTCGTTGAAATACCACGAGGGCCGGCCGGTCATTGCGGAAATTCAGCGCGTAAGCCGTCCCGGTCTCAGGCGCTTCGAGGGCAAGCGCTCGCTGCCACGAGTTCGCGGCGGACTGGGTACTGCCATTATTTCCACCTCGCAGGGTGTCATGACCGACCGTGCCGCGCGTGACGCGGGCCAGGGCGGTGAAGTCCTCTGCGTTGTGTTCTAAGCACAGGACGAACGCAGCATGTCCAGAGTAGCGAAAAGTCCGGTCGCAATCCCGAGTGGCGTTGAGGTCAAACTCGATGAAACCCGTGGGATTACGGTCAAGGGTAGTAAGGGTGAGCTCAAGCACACCATTCACGAATGGGTGGATGTGAAGCAGGCTGAGCAAACGCTGACGTTTGCGCCCAATAAGGAGCGCCAAGACGCCATGGCATTGGCGGGTACGACACGGTCTTTAGTCAATAATATGGTTAAAGGCGTGAGCGAGGGTTTTGAGCGGCGTCTGCAATTAGTTGGTGTGGGCTACCGCGCTCAGGCGCAGGGCCGAAAAGTGAATCTCACGCTGGGTTTTTCTCACCCCGTTGATCATTCAGTGCCTGAGGGTGTTGAGGTTGAAACGCCATCCAATACGGAAATTGTGGTGCGGGGAATCGACAAGCAGCAGGTGGGTGAAGTCGCGGCAAAGATTCGTGCTTACCGCCCGCCTGAGCCTTATAAAGGTAAGGGCGTTCGCTATCTCGGCGAACGGGTCATCATGAAAGAAGCCAAGAAGAAGTAATGGCGATGAACAAGCGATCAGCAAGACAACGTCGGGCGCGCAAGGCCCGATCCAAAATGCGCGAGTTAGGCAATGTACGGTTAACGATTCATCGAACACCGCGACATACCTATGCACAAGTTATTACAGCCGATGCCGCACGTACGCTCGTGACTGCGTCGACGCTCGAAAAAGACGTGCGTGGCGAAGTGACCAACGGCGGCAATATCAATGCGGCCAAAACGGTTGGTCGATTAATTGCTGAGCGGGCAACGGCAGCGGGAATCACGGAGGTCGCTTTTGACCGCGCCGGATTCAAATACCACGGGCGGGTGCAGGCAATTGCCGATGCGGCCCGCGAAGCTGGACTCAAATTCTGAATAGAGGCGTATAGGCTATGGCGAGCAGCGATGTCAGCGGTGAGGGACTTCGAGAGAAGCTCATCACCATTAACCGCGTAGCCAAGGTGGTGAAGGGTGGCCGGCAATTCGGCTTTACTGCCCTGACCGTCGTGGGTGATGGCGAAGGATCGGTGGGTTTTGGTTATGGCAAGGCGCGGGAAGTGCCGCTGGCCATTCAGAAAGCGATGGAAAAAGCCCGTCAAAACATGCGTAGCGTTAATTTAAACGGACCTACACTGCAATACGCGATCACCGCATATCACGGTTCGAGCAAAGTCTTCATGCAGCCGGCCTCACCGGGTACCGGTATTATCGCCGGTGGTGCCATGCGCGCGGTGTTTGAGGTTGTCGGCGTGCAAGACGTGCTCGCGAAAGCAATCGGGTCGCGGAATCCTGTCAATGTGGTTCGCGCAACGATCAATGCGCTTAGCGCCTATAGCTCGGCAGAGCATGTGGCAGCTAAGCGGGGCAAAACCGTTGAAGAGATTCAGGGCTGATCATGGCTAAGAGTAAACAGCTTCGCGTCACCCTTGTGCGCAGTCTTTGTGGTCGGGTTGCTAGGCATCGAGCCTGTGTGGCTGGGCTTGGTCTGCGTCGTATGCATCACACCGTAACGGTGATCGACACGCCGGAGAATCGCGGGATGATCAATAAGGTCTCCTACATGCTTTCCGTCGAGGAGGTCTGAGCATGAAACTCAATACATTGCGTCCTGCCCCAGGGTCGCGACCAGACGCCGATCGCGTTGGTCGAGGCGCAGGTTCAGGAACCGGTAAAACAGCAGGCCGTGGCCATAAAGGTCAGAAAGCCCGCAGTGGCGGCTATCATAAAGTGGGCTTCGAGGGCGGTCAGATGCCGCTTCAACGTCGGGTGCCTAAAGTTGGGTTTAGCTCGCGCAAAGGTTTTTACTCGGCAGAGATTCGGCTCTCAGAACTCGCCCGCGTTGAGGGTGATGTCGTGAGTCTAGAGACATTACGCGCCGCCGGGCTCATTGCCCGCAATGTGCGCATGGCTAAAGTGATTTCATCGGGTACGGTTGAACGTGCGGTCACACTACAGGGTGTTGGCGCGACGCGTGGTGCGCGGGCGGCGATCGAAAAAGCCGGCGGCAAGGTCGAGGGCTAAGTGGCAGGTCCATCCGCTAATGCAGGCGCTCTAGGCGGGATGGGGCGGCTTACTGAAGTCCGCCAGCGACTGACGTTTGTGGTGATAGCGTTAATCATCTACCGGCTTGGTGCGCACATCACAATTCCCGGCATTGATCAGGGCGCTCTGGCGCAAATGTTCGATGCTCAGTCCGGCACGATTTTGGACATGTTCAACATGTTCTCTGGGGGTGCGCTAGGCCGCCTATCAATCTTCGCCTTAGGTGTGATGCCGTATATTTCAGCATCCATCATCATGCAGTTAATGAGCGCGGTCATTCCCTCACTCCAGCAACTGCGCAAAGAGGGTGAGTCAGGTCGCCGACAAATCACCAAGTACACCCGTTATGGCACGCTTGGCTTGGCACTGTTTCAGGGCATCGGTATTACTGTTGCGCTGCAAAATCAAGGCGTGGTTCTTAATCCAGGGCCTGACTTTATATTTATTGGAACCGCAACACTGGTCACCGGGACCATGTTCTTAATGTGGCTCGGTGAACAAATTACCGAGCGTGGGATTGGTAACGGGATCTCATTAATTATCTTTGCTGGCATCGTTGCCGGGCTGCCCGCCGCTTTGGGTGGCACCTTAGAGCTTGCGCGGACCGGCGAGTTAGCCATCGCTACAGTAATTGTCTTGCTCGGCCTCGCCCTAGGTGTGATTTGGTTCATTGTCTTTATCGAGCGCGGCCAGCGTCGGATCACGGTTAACTACGCGCGCCGTCAGCAGGGCCGGAAGATGTACGCGGGACAGACTAGCCATCTGCCGTTGAAATTGAATATGGCCGGTGTGATCCCGGCGATTTTCGCCTCCAGCATTATTTTATTCCCGGCCACAATTGGTCAGTGGTTTGGTGAAATGGAAGGTCTGTCATGGATGCAGCGCTTAGGGCAAACATTAAGCCCGGGCCAGCCGCTCTACATTGCCCTTTATGCGGCCGCGATTATCTTTTTCTGCTTTTTCTACACCGCACTTGTGTTTAACTCACGGGATACGGCCGATAATTTGAAAAAATCAGGCGCTTTTATTCCAGGGGTGCGGCCGGGTGAGCAGACCTCGCGCTATATCGATAAGGTGATGACGCGGTTGACTTTGGTCGGAGCGGGTTACATCACAGCGGTATGTTTGTTGCCGGAGTTTTTGATTCTCTACTTCAACGTGCCGTTTTACTTTGGCGGGACATCGTTGCTGATTATTGTGATTGTGGTGATGGATTTTATGTCACAGCTGCAAGCGCATCTCGTATCACACCAGTATGAGCCACTGATGAAAAAGGCCAATTTGCAGGCGCATAGCCGACCCGGAGGCGGGTTACTGCGCTAGCCACAAACACGGGTCGTGCATGTAAGCACGGCCTCTGCTATGATTCGCGCCCTTTTGCGGGGTGAATAGAATCTCGGAGACCGGACAATGAAAGTACGTGCCTCGGTAAAGAAAATCTGCCGAAACTGCAAAGTCATTAAGCGCGGCGGTGTCGTGCGAGTGATTTGCACCACCGATGCCCGGCATAAACAACGCCAGGGCTGAGGGAAAATCAGGTTTGGCTTGAAGAAAACAGGGAAATCCGGCTATAGTAGTGGGTTTCCGCGAGTATAGAACAACTCTGGAGTAACGGCTCATGGCCCGTATTGCTGGCGTCAATATTCCCGCCAACAAGCACACAGTGATTGCGCTGACCTCGATTTACGGCATTGGCCGGACTCGGGCGGCACAAATCTGTAAGGCTGCCGATGTGGCGCCGGAGCGACGCATCAACACACTGAACGATGACGAGCTCGAGCGCATTCGTGGTGCGATTAATGAGTTTGCCGTTGAGGGCGATTTGCGGCGGCAGATTGCAATGGACATTAAGCGTTTGATGGATATGGGCTGCTATCGCGGCATCCGCCATCGGCGTGGCATGACTGTGCGAGGTCAAAAGACCCGCACCAACGCGCGCACCCGCAAGGGACCTCGTCGCGCTGTTACCCGTTAACGATAGAGCAGGACAGCAGTAAATGGCCAAGCCAACTACCCGGACCCGCAAGCGCGTCAAGCGTACGGTTGTCGACGGGATCGCACATGTAAACGCGACCTTTAATAATACAGTGATTACCATCACTGACCGCCAAGGCAATGCGCTCGCCTGGGCCAGTGCAGGGGGAAGTGGATTTCGTGGCTCCCGTAAGAGCACGCCGTTTGCCGCGCAGGTGGCCTCGGAGCGGGCCGGTGAAGCGGCGAAGGATTACGGTTTGAAAAATGTTGAGGTACGGGTCAAAGGCCCAGGGCCTGGACGAGAGTCAGCGGTACGCGCACTGAATAACGTGGGCTACCGAATTACGAATATCGAGGACGTGACGCCGATTCCGCATAACGGATGTCGTCCGCCCAAAAAGCGTCGCGTCTGAGCAGAGGTTAGAAAATGGCACGTTATATTGGACCGACCTGCAAGCTTGCCCGCCGAGAGGGGACTGATCTTTATCTAAAGAGTGGTGTTCGACCGCTCGATAGTAAGTGTAAGCTCGATACCCCACCCGGCCAGCACGGCCAACGCCGCGGGCGCTTGTCGGATTACGGCTTACAGCTGCGCGAAAAGCAAAAGGTTCGCCGCATGTACGGCGTACTCGAGCGCCAGTTCCGGCGCTACTACAAAGAAGCGGATCGGCGTAAAGGCAACACCGGTGAAAATCTGCTGCAATTGCTTGAGTGTCGGCTGGATAACGTGGTCTATCGCATGGGATTTGCGGCCACTCGTGCTGAGGCACGGCAATTAGTCGCGCATCGCGCGATCTTGCTCAACGGTCGTGTCAACAATGTGGCCTCGACTGAAGTCAAAGCAGGCGACACGGTGGGGATTCGAGAGAAGGCGCAAAAGCAGCTCCGCATCCAAGCCGCCATCGAGATGTCGCAGCAAAACGGTTTGCCGGAATGGCTTGATGTTGACACCAAGCAGTTCCTCGGCAACTTCAAACAGGTCCCAGAAAGGGCCGATCTTGCCGCTGAGATCAATGAGTATCTCATCGTCGAGCTATATTCCAAGTAAGTCCGCGGTCAGCGCTCTTACGCAGCAGGAGTTTCAAATATGCAGGGTCAGTTCAAGGATTTCCTAAAACCGCGAGTGGTCGACGTTGATGCAGTCAGCGAGCGGCGTGCGCGGATTACGCTGGAGCCCCTTGAGCGCGGCTTTGGGCATACGTTAGGGAATGCGCTGCGGCGTGTTTTGCTCTCGTCGATGCCCGGCTATGCGGTCACAGAGGTTGAGATTGAGGGCGTGCTCCATGAGTACACCGCCATTGAGGGGGTGCAGGAGGACGTGGTTGATATTTTGCTTAACCTAAAAAACTTAGCGGTACGTTTAACCGGCCGTGACGAGGCAACGCTGCGGTTGACTAAAAAAGGCCCAGGCGTTGTGACAGCAGCCGATATTGCGGCCGAACAAAATGTTGAGGTTAAAAATCCGGAGTTGGTGATTTGTAACCTCACCAAGGCGGGTGAGATCAACATGTCCATCACCATCTCGAGCGGTCGTGGCTATGAGCCGGTGACAGCCCGCGAAGGCGATGAAGAGCGCACGATTGGCCGCCTTGCCCTCGATGCCACCTATAGTCCCGTCCGTCGAGTGGCTTACAACGTCGAGAGCGCACGTGTTGAGCAGCGCACTGACCTTGATAAGCTGGTTATGGATATCGAGACGAGCGGCGTGGTTGAACCTGAAGAAGCCATTCGTTTGGCCGCGAGTGTATTGCGCGATCAACTTAGCGTTTTTGTTGACCTTGAAGGTGGCGAGAGCGAAGCTCAGCCGGCACGCAAGGAGCCTGAGATTGATCCGGTGCTGCTCCGGCCTATCGATGATTTGGAGCTCACAGTGCGGTCGGCCAATTGCTTAAAGGCCGAGGCCATCCATTATGTGGGTGACCTTGTGCAAAAGACTGAGGTGGAGCTGCTAAAGACGCCTAATCTCGGCAAAAAATCACTCAATGAAATTAAAGAAGTCCTAGCGCAGCACGGGCTTCAGCTCGGCATGCGCCTCGATGCCTGGCCGCCGGCTGGACTCGAGGAACGGGGTCGGGCCACCGGCTAAAGGAAAGACTGATGCGTCATCGTAAATCCGGACGGAAGCTCAATCGTAATAGCTCGCATCGCCAGGCGATGTTCCGCAATATGGCAGCGTCGCTCATTGAGCATGAGGCGATTCGAACTACGCTGCCAAAAGCCAAAGAACTGCGTCGCGTTGCTGAACCGCTGATTACCTTAAGTGGTAGCGACACGGTCGCGAACCGACGCTTAGCGTTTGCTCGGCTGCGGAATAAGGCCATTGTGACAAAGCTTTTCGATGAGCTTGGTCCACGCTACCGGGAGCGCCCCGGTGGTTATTTGCGGATTCTCAAGGCCGGCTACCGGGCCGGAGATAATGCACCGATGGCGTTTGTGGAGCTTGTGGATCGAGCGGTTGAGCAAACGCTCGATGAAGCGCCTACGCAGGAAGTCGCTGAGGCATCCTAACGCGCGATTATTCTAAGGGGGGTATATGAAAGAACCTGTACGCGTCGCAGTCACGGGGGCAGCCGGCCAGATTGGCTACAGCCTTCTATTTCGCATCGCATCAGGCGATATGCTCGGCCCTGATCAACCGATCATTTTCCAGCTCTTGGAAGTCCCACCCGCCATGGATGCGGTTCAGGGCGTGATGATGGAACTTGATGATTGTGCGTTCCCGCTAGTCGCGGGTATGCAGGCAAGTGACCAAGCCGAAGAAGCGTTTAAAGACGCGGACTATATCTTGCTCGTCGGCGCCAAGCCACGTGGTCCAGGCATGGAACGAAAAGACTTGCTTGAGGCTAATGCGGCGATTTTCTCGGTTCAAGGTAAGGCGATGAATGCGGTGGCAAGCCGAGACGTCCGTGTGCTTGCTGTTGGTAACCCGGCGAATACCAATGCATTAATTACCCAACGGAATGCCCCGGATCTTGATCCACGGTGTTTCACCGCGATGATGCGGCTTGATCATAACCGTGCACTCGCCCAGCTTGCCAATCGCACCAACGCCCATGTAACCGATATTCAGTGTCTGAGCGTTTGGGGCAATCACTCAGCTACACAATATCCAGACATTAGCCACGCGAGCGTTAACGCCAAGTCAGCGCATGATTTGGTTGATCAAGCTTGGCTTGAAGAGAGCTTTATCCCAACCGTCCAGCAGCGTGGTGCGGCGATTATTAAAGCCCGCGGCCAGTCCAGCGCCGCCTCAGCAGCGAGTGCAGCGATTGATCATATGCGTGATTGGACGATGGGCACGCCGGCAGATGATTGGGTGAGTATGGCCGTTCGGTCTGATGGCAGTTACGGCATTGCTGAGGGCTTGATTTACTCTTTCCCAGTTCGTTGTGCGAACGGCCAATATGAGATCGTTCAAGGTTTAAGCGTGGATGATTTCTCGCGCGAGCGTATGCAGATCACCGAACAAGAGCTAATTGAGGAGCGCGACGCGGTCGAGCATCTCCTGCCCTAGGTTGTGCCAAACAACTTTGCCAAATAGCGCCCGGTGTGTGATGCCGGGTCGCTTGCAATGTCCTCCGGCGTTCCTGTTGCAACGATATGCCCGCCGCCTGAACCGCCTTCCGGCCCAAGGTCAATAAGCCAATCACAGGTCTTAATGACATCGAGATTATGCTCGATGATGACGATTGTGTTGCCCTCGTCGCGCAGACGATTAATCACCTCAAGCAATTGCTTAATATCATGGAAGTGAAGGCCAGTGGTGGGCTCATCGAGGATATACAGTGTTTGCCCGGTGCCACGACGAGAGAGTTCACGGGCTAATTTAACGCGCTGCGCCTCACCACCCGATAGGGTTACGGCATTTTGGCCTAGACGGATATAGCCCATGCCGACTTCAACCAGCATTTCCAATTTGCGTGCAAGCGCAGGAATGCTAGAGAAAATCTCCAAGGCATCGGCGACACTGAGATCGAGCACATCGGCAATGGTGTAGCCGCGATAGCGGATCTCTAAGGTTTCACGGTTATAGCGTGCGCCCTGACAAACATCACAAGGGACATAGACATCGGGCAAGAAATGCATTTCTACCCGTATGACGCCCTCACCCTGACACGACTCGCAACGCCCGCCCTTCACATTAAAGCTAAATCGCCCGGGGCCGTAGCCGCGAGAGCGTGCCTCTGAGGTGGCCGCAAACAATTCTCGAAGGGGCGTAAATAGCCCCGTGTAAGTTGCGGGATTAGAGCGAGGAGTCCGCCCAATGGGACTTTGGTCAATGTCGACAACTTTGTCGAAATGTCCTAAACCTTCAATTGCATCGCATTCAGCAGGCGTGGACTGCGCGCCGTTAAGCGCCGCGGCGGCTGCCGGGTAGAGCGTGTCATTGATCAGCGTGGATTTACCGGATCCAGATACGCCAGTGACACCAATCAGCAAGCCGGCAGGGAACCGCGCCTCAACTGATTGCAGGTTATGCCCACGAGCCCCACGGATTGTGATTGCTTGATCAGTTTGAGGTTGGCGGCGATCTTTCGGAATGGCGATTGTTCGGCGGCCAGCAAGGTAATCACCGGTAATTGAAGCCGGTTCCGCCATAATGTCAGCCGCTGTGCCAGCGGCCATAACGGCACCACCTTCATGGCCAGCCCCTGGTCCCATATCAACGACATAGTCGGCGGCGCGAATGGCCTCCTCGTCGTGCTCCACGACAATGACGGTGTTATCTAAATCGCGCAAATGTCGCAGTGTCTCAAGTAACCGATCGTTATCCCGCTGATGAAGCCCAATTGATGGCTCATCAAGGACGTACATTACTCCGACCAAGCCCGCACCAATTTGACTGGCTAAGCGGATACGCTGAGCCTCACCGCCTGAGAGGGTCTCGGCGCTGCGGGCGAGGTCGAGGTAGTTCAGACCCACGTTAACCAGAAACCGCAGTCGTTGTTCAATTTCCCGAATAATGCTCTCAGCAATACTCGCTCGTGCGCCAGTCAGTCCGAGTTCGCCAATTTGCTCCGCGGCTGCGCCGATGGACAATGCGTTAATCTCTGGCAGTGTCCAGCCGGCAACCCGAACATGACGGGCCGCCGCATTCAGTCGGCTGCCTTCACAATCGAGGCATACGCGTCGGGTGAGATAGCGGGAGAGCTCATCACGCACTGCGGCAGAGTCAGTTTCACGGTAACGCCGAGCCATATTATTGACGATGCCTTCAAACGGGTGGGCGCGGGTTTTATTGCTACTGCGACGCGCACCGGCGTAATGAAAGCGGATCGTTTCATCACCACTGCCATACAAAATAATGTTTTGTAGGGCTGCAGGGAGATCTCGCCATGCGGTATCAGCGTCAAATTGATAGTGCGCGGCTAGATCGGCAATGATTTGGCCATAGTAGGTGTTGCGTCGATCCCAGCCACGAACCGCCCCTGCGGCCAGTGAAAGCTCAGGGTGGGTGAGGATACGAGCGGGATCGAAGAATAGTTCCCTACCTAACCCATCACAGGTCGGGCAAGCGCCATGCGGGTTGTTGAACGAAAAACTGCGCGGTTGCAGTTCAGGCAATGAGTAGCCGCATTCGGGACAGGCATAGCGCGCAGAGAAAACGATTTCTTCACGCGATGGATGATCAATATCAGCAATTTTTACAATTTCATCACCGAGCGCAAGACAGGTCTCTAGCGAATCAGCCAAACGCGTGGCTAAATCGGGCCTAACCCGAAACCGATCGACTACCGCATCAATCGTGTGACTGCGCTGCGGATCAATGCGTGGTAGGTCATCGAGATCCACAACCTCACCATCTAATCGGGCCCGCACGAAGCCCTGCCGGCGCAAGTTAGCGAACACCTCACGATGCTCACCCTTACGTCCGCTCAGCAATGGTGCAAGCAGCATCACCCGACGGCCCTCAGGCAGCGCTAGAATTTGATCGACCATTTCGCTAACGCTCTGGGCGTTGAGTTCAACACCATGCGCTGGACAGTGCGGAATACCCGCCCGAGCGAACAATAGGCGCAGATAATCGTGGATTTCGGTTACTGTGCCAACCGTTGAGCGCGGATTATGTGAGGTCGATTTTTGCTCAATGGCAATCGCCGGTGATAAGCCCTCGATGCGATCCACATCGGGCTTATCCATCATGGAGAGAAATTGCCGTGCGTAGGCCGAGAGAGATTCGACATAGCGCCGCTGGCCTTCGGCGTACAGGGTGTCAAACGCAAGCGATGACTTACCCGAGCCCGAGAGGCCGGTGATTACAATGAGTTTGCCGCGTGGCAAAGAGAGGTGGAGGTTGCGCAGATTATGTGTGCGCGCACCCTCAATTACTATCGCGTCCATCGATCTACCTGTTTGAACAATTTGTTAGTATACCGTCCTTGCACAACAGTAATCGTAAGGGGCATGCGTGCACGGCAAGAAAACATCCGCCGCTGGGCCAATGGACAGTGCTGAGCGCCGGGCAACGGCCGGACTCGCCAGTATCTTTGGCTTTCGCATGTTGGGGCTATTTTTAATCTTGCCCGTATTTGCGCTTTATGGCACTGAGCTTAGCGGTGCAACGCCAATGCTCATTGGTTTAGCCGTAGGGGCGTATGGTCTGACTCAGGCGTTTTTTCAAATTCCTTTTGGTATGTTGTCTGATCGCATAGGTCGCCGGCCCGTCATCGTTTTTGGCTTACTTTTGTTTGCCCTCGGCAGTGGCGTCGCCGCCGAAGCTGACAGCATTTATGGCGTCATTGTTGGACGCGCGTTACAGGGATGTGGTGCGATTGCGGCCGCAGTGATGGCGTTGGCTGCAGATCTCACTCGTGACTCGCAACGCACAAAAATCATGGCTTTTATTGGGATCAGCGTGGGTGTTGCGTTTCTAGCGGCGCTAATCGCCGGCCCTGCCATTGCTGCAAACGCTGGATTATCAGGGGTATTTTGGGCCACCGCAGGCCTTGCGTTAATCGCCGTTGGATTATTAGGTTTTGTGGTACCTGCTGGCGGTGAGCCGGTATTTCAGGCTGACGTGAACGCCCGTCGCAATGGTTTGCCCGTTGTTCTGCGCAATCGCGATTTACTCCGCCTCGATTTTGGCGTGTTGGTTTTGCACCTTATTTTAACGGCGAGCTTTATGGTCTTGCCGATTGTGCTCGAATCACGTTTAGGCATTGATCGTGCCGTGCACTGGTGGGTCTACGTGCCGGTCATGCTACTTTCTGTCGCCGGCATGGCCGCGCTTATTAGCGTAGGTGAGCGTCGCGGAGTGATGCACCGAGTCCTTGCGGCCATGGCTGTCGTGGTCATTGCTGCTGACCTATTATTGGCGAGCTTTAATGATTGGCTGCCGCTCGCATTATTGGGGTTATGGTTATTTTTTGTTGGCTTTAACACCCTAGAAGCGAGCCTGCCGTCATTGCTTACCCGATTTGCACCTACAGGCCTTCGCGGAACGGCACTGGGGGTGTATGCAACGGCTCAGTTTTTAGGTGCCTTTTTAGGTGGCGTTCTAGGCGGTTTAATTTACGGCCAATTTGGCGTTCAGGGTGTATTTATTTTCTGTGCACTAGCAGCAGGTGTGTGGCTTATTAGCGCTTTGGGTTTGCGTGCGCCGGTGAATGACCCTACCGCTTCATCGACCTCATTGGAGACAACATGACAGATCTCATCGCACCGCACGGTGGCGTTTTAAAAGATCGACGCTTGGATGCCACGGCAGCGGCTGCCGCGAAGGCCGCAGCAGTGAATTACCCAAGTTGGGATTTAACCGAGCGTCAAATTTGTGATCTCGAGCTCATTGCCAATGGCGGCTTTTCACCCTTGGAGGGATTTTTAAGTGAAGCGGATTACGCCTGTGTCCTGAGTGATATGCGCTTAACCGATGGCACGCTGTGGCCCATGCCCATTACGCTCGATGTGAGTGAGACATTTGCGCAGAGCCTAGAGCGAAATAGGCGCGTGGCGTTGCGTGATCCAGAGGGCGTGATTTTAGCCATTATGACGGTGTCTGATTGTTGGCGGCCAGATTTTGCGCTTGAAGCGCAGCAGGTCTTCGGTACGACTGACCGTGCCCACCCGGGAGTAGCCTATCTCTTTGAGCACAGTGGGCCAGTTTACCTCGGTGGTACGATCGAAGCGTTAAGTCTGCCAACTCACTATGATTTTACCCATTTACGGCCCACGCCGGCCGAACTGCGTGAGCGTTTTCAGCGCAGTGGCTGGCGTCGTGTGGTGGCTTTCCAGACGCGTAATCCTATGCATCGGGCGCATGTAGAGCTGACCTTTCAAGCCGCTCGTCAGGCCGAGGCGAACTTACTGATTCATCCAGTGGTGGGAATGACCAAACCCGGTGATGTTGATCATTTCTCCCGGGTACGTTGTTACGAGCATGTGCTAAAGAAATATCCCGAGCAAACCACTGCGCTTTCACTTTTACCGCTGGCGATGCGTATGGGTGGGCCGCGAGAGGCGCTTTGGCACGCGATTATTCGGCGTAATTATGGTTGTACGCACTTTATTGTGGGGCGCGATCATGCCGGGCCTGGCAAAGGCAGCGATGGGCAGGAATTGTACGGCCCGTATGAGGCTCAAGCGCTTGTCACACGTTATCGCGACGAGTTGGGAATCGAGATGGTGCCGTTTCGGATGATGGTCTATGTCGAAGAGCGAGCGGGCTATGCGCCCATCGATGAGGTCGATGAGGCCAATGAAACGGTCATGAACATCTCTGGCACGGAGTTTCGGCGGCGTATGCGAGAGGGCCGAGATATTCCCGAGTGGTTCGGTTATGCCGAGGTGGTTGCGGAGTTGCGCAAAACTTACCCCCCTCGTTCACGTCAAGGCTTTACGCTGTTTTTTACGGGTCTCTCAGGTTCTGGCAAATCAACCATTGCTAATGCGGTGATGGTTAAGCTGATGGAGCGCGGTGGGCGTGCAGTGACTTTGCTGGATGGCGATATCGTGCGTAAACATCTCTCAAGTGAACTTGGGTTCTCCAAAGCCCACAGAGATTTAAATATCCAGCGTATTGGTTTTGTTGCCGCGGAAATTACGCGTAACGGTGGCACAGCCATTTGTGCACCGATTGCGCCCTATGCCAGCACGCGCGATGCGGTGCGCTCTATGGTGGAGTCAGCGAATGGTGGGTTTATTGAGATTCATGTTGCCACGCCGCTTGAAGAGTGCGAGCGGCGTGATCGTAAGGGGCTTTACGCCAAGGCGCGTGCCGGTCAAATTAAAGGATTTACCGGCATTGATGATCCCTATGAGGTGCCGAGTAATCCTGAACTTAGCGTGGATACCACGAATATCACGCCTGAGGAGGCCGCTCAGCAGGTTATTCTTAAACTCGAGCATCTTGGGTTTATCGATTTGTGTTGACCGTCAGTCAGCGCATATTTCGAGCAAGGGGGTGAACAGGGTAGAGTGCAATAGCCGGGTTGATAACAGGGATGCATCGGCTCAAATCAGTTAACGGAGGCAGTTATGGCGCGTGGAATTAATAAAGTCATTCTGGTCGGCAACTTAGGTGCCGACCCCGAGGTTCGCTATTCGGCGGCAGGCAGTGCGGTGACCAACGCACGGCTTGCCACCACGGATCAGTGGAAAGATCGCCAAACCGGTGAGCAACAGGAGCGCACGGAATGGCATCGAGTCGTGTTTTTTAGTCGACTTGCTGAGATTGCTGGTGAGTATCTAAAAAAAGGCTCAAAAGTCTATGTTGAGGGTCGTTTGCAGACCCGTAAGTGGCAAGGGCAGGACGGCCAAGATCGGTACACAACAGAAATTGTGGTTAACGATATGCAAATGCTCGATGGAGCTGGCGGTGGCGCAGGTGGTTCCGGCGCAAGCAGCAGTCAGTCAACTCAGCGTCAGGCAGCGCCAGCAGCGTCTGCAGATGACGCATCAGAGGCTCAGGCTGCACCGGCTGATGATTTTGATGATGACATCCCGTTTTAGCGAAGGCCGCGATAGGTTGAGTGGTCCGCAATGTCAAGCATTGCGGTATCGCCTTGGGTATCACCGTAGGCATAAATTGGATCGTAGTCTTGGGGATCAAGGCGCTCACGTAGGCGGTTGATTTTCTCCGAGCCGCGACAATTTGGGCCCTCGAGCTCACCGGTGATCTGACCGTCTATACGCTTAAGACGCGTGGCGATGAGCTCGATCCCCTCCATCTCGGTCCATGGCGCTATCCAATCGCCAATTGATGCAGAAATCACAATGACGCGATGGCCCTCCTTGCGATGCCAATCAAGCCGCTCTCGGGCCTGACGGCGCAGTAATTTTGCCAGATGGTTACGGCCATAGTTTTCCGCAATGTTTGTGAACTCGGCCTCCGGCATCCCCGAAAAAAAATGCCGTAGCACTTGGACTTTGGCCACATCGCGGTGAACCAAACCTAGCAAAACCCCCAACAATGATGGCGATAAACGAGCACCGGCTGCTAAGCAACGCCAAAGGCCAAATTCGCGTATGAGCAAATCGCTCAGCGTATCCCGCCATGTCAGTGTGCCATCAAGGTCAAATAGCGCGAGAGGGCGCTTGCTGGGCATGATCGATCATCCTTTGTGCATGAGCGCTACAGTCTGCCCAACCTAAGGCATCGTTGCACGTTTGCGTGCCATCATGACTGGTCAGTCAGCGACGGGGTGAGTAAAGTTCGGGTCCAGACTGAATTTAGTAACGGGACAAGGAGCTCATTCCCCATGGCTACCCCACATATTAGTGCTCAATCGGGTGATTTCGCGGAAACGGTCTTAATGCCTGGCGATCCGCTGCGTGCCAAAGTTATTGCCGAGACCTTTCTTGAAGACCCTCGCGAGGTGACGTCCACCCGCAATATGCTGGGTTATACCGGAGGTTATCGTGGTGAGCCGATATCGGTAATGGGTTCGGGAATGGGTATTCCATCGATGTCGATTTATGCCTTTGAGCTGTTTAACGAATATAAAGTCGAGAAAATCATTCGCGTGGGAACCTGTGGCGGTGTCAGTCCACAGGTTGATGTGCGCGATATTATTATTGCAATGGGCGCCTCCACGGATTCCAGCGTGAATCGCACTCGCTTTGGGGGTTGTGATTTTGCTGCCATGGCCGATTACGGCCTACTTGAGGCCACGGTAAGTGCAGCGCGGGCTGCGGGCATAAGTCCTCAGATTGGTAATGTATTCTCCTCTGAGCTTTTCTATCATCCAAAACCAGCGATCTTCGAGATGCTGAAAGCGCATGGCATTTTGGCCGTTGAAATGGAGGCGGCTGGCCTTTATGGCGTTGCTGCCGAGGCCGGCAAGCGAGCGGTCAGCATCCTTACGGTGAGTGATCATGTGCTGAGCGGTGCGTCCACTAGCGCTGATGAGCGCCAGAATAGTTTTCAGGACATGATGAAGGTGGCATTGGATGCCGCCGTTGTCGCTGCTTAGCCAGTCATTCAGGAAGGAAAATAATGCGGATTACAATCTTTGGCACGGGCTATGTGGGGTTAGTGACCGGTGCTTGTTTTGCCGAAGTCGGCAACGATGTGATTTGTGTGGATGTCGATGCGGCTAAAATCGAGCGTCTCAACCGGGGTGAAATCCCCATTTTTGAGCCTGGTCTTGAGGCAATGGTGGGGCGCAACCGTCAAACCGGTCACTTACGCTTTACATCCGATGCAGCCATGGGTGTCGCCCACGGTCAGTTTCAGTTTATTGCGGTAGGCACACCGCCGGATGAGGATGGCTCTGCTGATCTTCGTCACGTGCTTGCCGTTGCCGCCACAATTGCTGAGCACATGAGCGACTATAAGGTGGTGGTGGATAAGTCTACCGTGCCGGTAGGGACGGCAGATCAGGTGCGACACTGCATTAACGCTGGCTTGGCAAAACGCAATCAAACTATCGATTTCTCCGTTGTCTCGAACCCTGAGTTTTTAAAAGAGGGCGCGGCGGTTGATGACTTTATGAAGCCAGAACGGGTGATTGTGGGTAGCGATGATGATCGAGCGCGGGATCTATTGCATAGCCTATACGCCCCATTTAACCGCAATCATGACCGCTTGATTAGCATGGATGTGCGCTCAGCCGAGCTCACCAAATACGCGGCAAATGCCATGTTGGCAACAAAAATTAGCTTTATGAACGAGCTTGCTAATATTGCCGATCGGGTAGGCGCGGATATTGAACGGGTGCGGATTGGTATCGGTTCGGATCCTCGGATTGGTTATCACTTTATCTACCCCGGTG
>Ga0102930_1000126_pt1 | contig 23614 bp, 17 predicted proteins | sample SalPon1_B_H2O_MG_FD_84514 | JGI IMG/M metagenome (GOLD analysis project Ga0102930, IMG submission 84514) | Salt pond water microbial communities from South San Francisco under conditions of wetland restoration - Salt Pond MetaG R1_B_H2O_MG | ecosystem: Environmental > Aquatic > Non-marine Saline... | reverse complement strand
GAGTCGGTGGGCCGTGTTCTCGCCGAGGTGTTTGTCCGGGAGGAACAGCACCTTGTCGCCGCGCTCGAAGGCCCACTCGAAGGCCTTGTGGGCGTTCGAGGAGGTACAGACCAGCCCGCCCTGTTCGGCACAAAACGCCTTCAGGTCGGCGTAGGAGTTCATGTAGGTGATCGGGATGATCTCGCTGTCGGGGTCGGCCGACGTGATCTGCTCCCAGGCGGCGTCGACCTGGAGGGCCTCGGCCATCCCGGCCATCGGGCAGGAGGCCTCCATGCACGGCAAAACGACTGTTTGATCGTCGTCGGTGATGATATCGGCGGATTCGGCCATGAACGTCACCCCACCGAAGACGACGTATTTCGCATCTGCCTCGGCGGCGTGCTTGCTCAGGGCGTAGGAGTCGCCGATAAAGTCGGCGTGGTCGACGATCTCCCGGCGCTGGTAGTTGTGGCCGAGGATCACCACGTCGTCGCCCAGCTCGTCGAGGGCGGCCTCGATCCGTGGCGTGCGCTCGGCCTCGGTGAGGTCGCGGTAGGCGGCGGGTAACTGCTCCAGATTGTCGTATTTGAACAGGCTCAGTTCGGTCTCGAACGTCGCTGTTTCCATGTTTGCCATTTCGTCGACACCTATGGTTGTCTAGTCACGGTTGCGCCTATTGAAGGATTTTTCTATTCGATACTCGACTTCGATCAGTATTCACTATGAATCACCGAGTCAGGCTGTTTTCGCTATTTGTGTCTCGGCGACTGTCGGTAAACGATGCCCAATGTGGTCGTCTGGATGGTTTCGACGCACGATCGCGTTCGGGAGACAGTCGACACTGGTGGACGGACGCTGTCGTCGAACGCGCGAACAGGGCCGGTTGTGTCGTGTGGTTCTGTGGGTCGACAGCCCGCCACACGGGACGGCGAAAGCGCAACTGTTTTGTTCACCAGCGGGATACGATAGGATGCGTTCAATCGAACGCGTCAGCACGCTCTGATGGTGTAGTCCGGCCAATCATATTACCCTCTCACGGTAATGACCGGGGTTCAAATCCCCGTCGGAGCATTTTCTGAACGAAGTGAAGAAATGCGACAGGGATTTGAGCAGCGAGCAAATCTTCGATTTGCGAGTGAGTTCGAATCCCCGTCGGAGCATGAGATGTACGGGCAAACCGCCCGTTTTATTCATATTTGCTAATCATTCTAGTCTCGCGTCCCGGCACAGCAGCGGTCAGTGTACCATGACTAGTTGGATTTGAGCACTGAAACGACCTCTTTCAAGATAACGAGCCGGAGATCATCACGCTCTATCACAACATCTTCGACTGACTCATTGAATCCCAATCGACTTCGAAGTTAGAGTGTACATCTACAACGACGAGACGTTCGAGGTCGTGCTCTATCCCGCTGCCCGTGAGCCGCTCACCAGTGAAGGTGAATCGATGGGATTTACCGCTACTGACAAGAACCGAGTAGCAACCACAACCGCCGACATGACGGTTCGGATGCTAAAGCCGACCATCGCAGCCGAGAGTCGACGCGAACGACCCCTGCGAACAACTACGAGAGTACGCAGACATCATGACGATCGAACTCACAGGCGAGTACACGACGGCCCGAATATTGGTCGACGACGAGAGCCTCGTCGAGGCCAACTGTCTCGAACAGATCCAGACACTGATCGACCATCCCGCGTTCACCGAACCGGTCCGGATCATGCCCGACACACACGTCGGGTCGGGTGCGCCGATCGGCTTTACGATGCCGCTTCCCGATCGCGTCGTCCCGAATATCGTCGGCGTCGACGTCGGCTGCGGAATGGCAGCGACCGAACTCGGCTCGGAGCTCCCGCTCGACGACTCCGAGCGTGAACAGCGCGTTCGTGAGGCGGTGCCGATGGGCCACGGGGTCCACGACTACGACGAGGCCCCACATCTCATCGAGGAGTTCCCCTTCGAGCAGGCCAACAACGTGTTCGAAGGGTTCGAGCAGGCCTACGAGGAGCGGTTCGGCCGATCCATCGACCCCCTCGGCTTCGAGTTCGACGGCTACGACGGTGCGTACTTCAAGTCGTTGTGTCGACGCGTGCTGTCCCAACAGCGCCAGGGAATGGGCCACGTCATCAAAAGTGCCGGAACACTCGGCGGTGGGAACCATTTCATCGAGTTCGCACAGGGCCGCGACTCCGGAGGGTACTGGCTGGTGATTCACAGCGGCTCGCGGTATCTCGGGAAGTCCGTCGCCGAGTACTGGCAACAGCAGGCCTCCCAGTACCGACAGGCCGACACCATTCGGGAGGCGATTCCGGCCGAGTATTACGAGTATCTGAAGTTCGACCCCGAGTCGATCAGCGACGGCGAACTCTATGCGTGGGTCACCGGCGGCATGGGTGAGTCACACCTCCGTAAAGAACGGATCAGGGACGATTTCGATGGCGAAGCGATCACCGAGGTGTTCGATACCCTCAGCCGACCGCAGTCGACACTGAAGGACCGCGAGGGCGATCTCGACTGGCTCGATGGCCGCGAGGCCCACGGCTACTACGTCGACATGTTGTTCGCCCAGCAGTACGCCCGCTGGAACCGCGAGCTGATGAGCGACGCCATCTGTGAGGCCCTCGACATCGAGCCGGACGGTCGGTTCCAGTCGATCCACAACTACATCGATTTCCGCGACCTCGTGATCCGAAAAGGGGCGACTCCTGCCCGTGAGGACCAACAGCTGGTCATCCCGTTCAACATGGCCGAAGGATCGGTTCTGGCCCGTGGGAACGGGGCCGACGCGTTCCACCAGACCGCACCACACGGCGCTGGGCGAGTGATGAGCCGTCGACAGGCCCACGAAGCAGGCTCGCTCGAAGCCTTCGAGGAGGCGATGGAGGGGATCTACTCGGAGTCGGTTGTCGAATCGGTACTCGACGAAGCGCCGATGGCCTACAAGCCCGCCGAAGCGATCGTCGAGGCCATCGAACCGACCGCCGAGATCGTCGACTGGCTCGATGTCGTTCACAATTTAAAGGCGAAATAGCTCGACCCCGATAGACAGCTTCGAGTCGTCAGCGACCGGACCCCAAGGCGATGACAGAACTCGTTCGGATCGCCGAGCCGACCGCAGACGTGGTCGACCGAGCCCAGACGGTTGCCGACACCGGTATGGATGTGGCCGCAGCACAGGCCGACGGCACACCCACCGACGGTTGGGTCGGCTCGCTGGCGACGATCGCGGCGATCCGCTATGCCGTTTTCGTCGTCGAACAGGGCGTCGACGTGGCCATCGAATGGGACGAGTACGAGACCGTCGCCGAACACCTGCTGCTGGTCGACGAGGGGCGGCCGATCGGCACCGCACGGGTCCGTCGCGTCGACGACGCCCTCAAATGCGAGCGGATCGTCGTCAGAGCCTCGGCCCGCGGTGCTGGTTGGGGTGAACGACTCATGGATGTCTGCGAGACGATCGCCCGCGAACGCGGGCTCGATACGTGCGTCCTGCATGCCCAACAGCGTGTCGCGGCGTTCTACCGTCGACAGGGCTACGTCGTCGTCAGCGAGCCGTTCGAGGAGGCGGCCATTCCACACGTCGAGATGCGGCTGGACCTGCAAGACGGCGCGGAGTAACGGTCTCCGCTCTGCCTCTCGGAGCCAACAGTAATATGCCAGTATAACAGACAGTTGGACGATGGGACTCACAGACTGGATTCCGGGACTCGGCTCTACTGAGAGCGGTTCAGCAGGCGGCGACGCCGTCGACACGTTCTATCTGGCAGATGACACGCCGGGGCGGACCGAGCTGCAAGACTACCGGCTCATGATCGGCCCGGCCACCGAGACAGCCGACGAGGAGTGGGCCGTCTATCGGTGTACCGAAGACGGCACGCTGATTCCGGCTGAGACGGAGCTGTTCGTGTTTCAGGAGGGCCGAGTCGTTCAGAACGACGGGACGCCGTTTCGACTCAACCTGGCCAAGCTCACGCTGGGCAACAGTGTCGACACCGAGCGTGTCGACGGCTACTTTGTGGCGTTTCCCGACGAGCTAGCGGATGAAGTCTACGCCGAGCACGGGTCGGTCGATGACGACGAACTGAGTCGGTTCGTGAGATCGATTCCGGGCGATTTCTGACCTGATAGAATCAGGGGATAGGCAGGGGGTGAGACCGCCAACGGCCATAATGTTTAATCCTTAATATGTGGTGTATGTGAACGTGATGCAAGCAGTAGTACTCGAGACGTTTCAGGAACCATTGACTGTACAGGACGTCGACCGGCCCGAACCCGAGCCCGACGGCGCGGTCGCCGAGGTCATCGGCTGTGGGGTCTGCCGGTCGGACTGGCACTGCTGGCAGGGTGACTGGGACTGGTTCGGCTACCGGCCCGATCCGCCGCACGTGCTGGGCCACGAACCCACCGGTCGCATCGTCGAAGTCGGTGACGAGGTCGAACACATCGAGGAGGGCCAGGAGGTCGCCATCCCGTTCAACTTCGCCTGCGGCACCTGCGACATGTGTCGCAACGGCCGCGAAAACATCTGTGAGAACCACATCGGTCTCGGCTTCATGAACGAGGCTCCCGGCGCGTTCGCCGAGGAGGTCCATATTCCGAACGCCGACATCAACGCGATTCCGCTTCCGGACAGCATCGACGCCGAGGCCGCTGCCGGATGTGGCTGTCGCTTTATGACCTCGTTCCACGCGATGGCCCACCGCGCACCCGTCAGCGCGGGCGACGACGTGGTCATCCACGGCTGTGGCGGTATCGGCCTCTCGGCGGTCCATATTGCCGATGCCCTCGGTGGCAACGTCATCGGCGTCGACCTGATGGACAAAAAGCTCGACAAAGCCGAGGAATTGGGCGCTGTGGCGACCGTCAACGCCAGCGAGGTCGACGACCCCGCCGCCGAAGTCCACGACATCACCAACGGCGGGGCCGACGTGTCGGCAGACGCCCTTGGCATAGCGACCACCTGCCGGAACGCGGTCGACAGCCTCCGAAAAGGTGGGACCCACGTCCAGATCGGGCTGACGACCGCCGAGGAGGAGGGGATGGTATCGTTACCGACCGACGAGTTCGTCGCCAAGGAGATCGAGTTCAAGGGGTCGCTCGGCCTCCAGCCCTCGCGGTACAGCGAGATGCTGGACATGATCGAAACCGGTAAACTCGATCCGACGACGCTGGTCGAAAAGACGGTCGACATCCACGGCGTCCCCGACGAACTGGCGGCGATGAGCGACTACGACACGCTCGGGATTCCGGTCTGTAACGACTTCAGCAGTTAATCCTGCTGTTCTTTTATTTCGTCCGCGTTTGTCGACGGTTCGAGTGTCCCCGTGATCCGCCCGTAGAGCCCGAAGATCTCCTTGTAGCCGTGCTCGCTGGCGAGTACCGGGACGATTCCCGACTCCTGGACGCGATGGGTGTACTCGTCGTCGCTGGCGAAGACCTCGCCTTCGGGGATCTCCTCGAAGTTGACGTAGTTGACGTGCGGCTCGCCGCTGCCCTTGGGCACCTCTTCGAGCCCTTCGATGATCGTCGCCGGAGCGAACGTCGGCGGCTCGTCGACCAGCGCGCCGTGGGCCCGGAGGAACCCCAGCATCATTTCGTAGCCGGACTCGACGGCCTCGTCGCTGCCCTGTCGACCGACCTCGACCGAGACGGCATGCGGGGCTACCGAGTCCAGCGTCGTCCCGCGGAGGCCACCGGCATCGAGGACGTAGTCGACGCCCATTGCGGTCACAGTTCGGCGAACTGAATCGGTCAGCGTGCTGTAGATCGCAAACGGCGGCGGGACGCTGTGGGAAGTGTGGATGGCGAGGACGGCGTCCATCTCGTCGACGGCCTCCAAGATCTCCGGGGCGAGCGCGCGTTCGTACTCGTCGCTGTCGACGTCGCCGGGGAACGCCCGGTTCAGATCGGTGTCGGTGTAGCGAACCCCGGCCTCAAGAGCGGGCTCATTGGCGATGATCAGGCGGATGGTTCCGTCGCCTGCGGTCTCCTCGGGATCGGCGAGCCGATCGGCGAGCCGCCTGACGATCTCCTCACCGGCTGGCTCGTCGCCATGGAGGCCGCCGACGATGGCGACGCGGGTCGACCCCGCAGCCCCACGCTCGATAATCTTCATATGGTCACTACACGTGAGCGAAAGAATAAATCCGGTCGTTTACGCTCGGGACTCGTCACGTCCGGTGGGACCGTCGAAGGCGAACGTCGACGGCTCGGTCGACCGCGTCACCTCGCCGCTGGGATGCCGGGCGACTGCGACCGATCCCGCGTCGTGAGCGCGGGCAAAGCGCCGGATCGGCGCGGCGTCGGTCCAGTCGTCGGGCGCGTCGACGTTGACCCGGTCGGTCATCCCACTCGTCTGGAGACAGACCCACCCTGCCAGCGCGAGGTCGACCTTCGGGTCCCGTCCCTTGGAGTCGGGGTCGACCGCCTGCCGGAGCCGCTCGTGGAACCCCGAGGGGACGCGGTAGGCCGCTCCATCGGGCGCGATGGCGATCTGCCGGGCACCGAAGGCCTCGTCTGCTGGCGGGAACGGGACGGCCACGACTACAGGCTGATGTTGATCGTCTTGGTCTGGGTGTAGTGGTCGACGGCGTCTTGGCCGATCTCACGACCGATCCCCGACTGTTTGTAGCCGCCGAACGGCTGGCCTGCCGGGAAATCGTTGTAGGTGTTGATCCAGATGTTTCCGGCTTCGATATCCTTGGCGCACTGGTGGGCCTTTGTGAGGTCCTCGGTGATGATCCCGGCGGCGAGGCCGTAGTCGACGTCATTAGCCAACTCGATCATCTCGTCGTAGTCGCTCCACGTGAAGACCTCTTGGACGGGGCCGAAGATCTCTTCCTGAACTGCTTTGCTGTCGTGATCGATCTCGTCGATCAGCGTCGGCGCGACGAAACAGCCGTCCGACAGCGCCTCGTCGTCGGGCTGGCTGCCGCCGGTCACGAAGGCTGCGCCCTCGGCTTCTGCTTCTTCGATGTAACTCATCGTCCGTTCGACCTGTTCGGCGGTCACCTTCGGGCCGAGATCGGTCGCATCGAGGAGCGGGTCGTCGACGGTCAACTCCTCGGCGGCGGCAGCGAGTTCATCGAGGAAGTCGTCTTTGATCTCCTCGTGGACGAACAGTCGCGAGCCCGCACAGCAGCACTCGCCGGTGTTGAAGAAGATGGCCGTGATCGTCGTCTGGACGGCCTGTTCGAGATCAGCGTCGGGGAAGACGACCAGCGGGCTCTTCCCGCCGAGTTCGAGGGTGATGTCGGTGATGTTGTCGGCGGCGCTTTTCATCACCTTGCTCCCGATCTCAGTCGAGCCGGTAAAGGCCAGCTTCCGGATGCCACCGTGGTTCGACAGCGGTTCGCCAGCATCAGGTCCAAAACCGGTGACGACGTTGATGACGCCGTCCGGGACGATGTCGTCGACCTCTTCCATCAGTTTCAGGACCGACAGCGGGGTCTCCTCGGCCGGTTTGAGTACGACCGCGTTCCCGGCCGACAGCGCGGGGCCGAGTTTCCAGGCGGCCATCAGCAGCGGGAAGTTCCACGGGATGATCTGGCCGACGACGCCGTAGGGCTCCTCGATGGTCTGGACGTGGCGACTGTCGTCGGTGTCGACCGTCCGGCCCTCGTGGGCGCGGGCGACCGCAGCGAAGTAGCGGAAGTGGTCGGCCACGAGGTCCATATCGATGCGGGCCTCGGTGATCGGCTTCCCGTTGTCGAGCGATTCGAGCCGGGCAAATTCGTCTTTCTTGTTCTCGACGCGGTCGGCTATCGCTTCGAGCATGGCCTGCCGGTCGGCGCTCGAATACGAGCTGTACTCCTCGTCGTAAGCCTCCCACGCCGCCTCTACTGCGCGGTCGATGTCGTCGGCAGTCCCGGCTTGGACTTCGGCGAGTGTTTCGCCGGTCGTCGGATCGGTCGTTTTGAACGTTTCACCGCTGGCGCTGGGGACCCACTCACCGCCGATATACAGCTCCCGGTGGTCGGGAAGGACTTCGCTTGCGGCCTGTTCGTGCCGTTTCTTGATCGCGGACTTGCGCTCGGAGGGACTCTGTGGCGTGTCGTCGACGGACATAGCAACGATACATTGGCTACATTCATAGTTAAAAATTATTTAAGATTTGGTGTCTGACGCGTACGTGGAATTACTGTGTGAGTGGATACTCGTTTTGAGCGACAGTTGTGTCACCCCAGGCATGGTACCACGTTCGCACACCCCCGGAATCCTTACTATCGCAGTGGATTTGACACTCCGTGTGAACCCGTTAGGAGTCAGACGGGGCGGAGGGTCGACCGGTGAGTAGCGACTGCGAGTCGATTGCGAACCGCGAGTCGACCCCCGACTGCGAGTCGACCGATGAGACCGACCCCGGTGACGGATCGTTTCTCGGCGCGCTGTCGATCATCGGCGCGATCAGTTTCTGTTGTATCGGTCTCGGAACCGTTGTCGGCACGGCTGGGCTTGCGGGCGGGCTGAGCGGGCCGACCGTCACCATCGGGGCCGCCAGCGCCCGCGGCTCGCTTATCAGTGCGCTGGTGACCGCGCTGGCCGTCGCCGGTGTCGCACTCGTCGCTCGTTGGTACTACAACTGAGGGAATCGGTGCAACCGACCCCGATTTTATATACGTGGACAGACGCTCTCCGTTCAAGACAAGACGCCCCGCATTTTTCATTTTTCTAACTAGATGTACTACTTGCCGGTACGTATGACTCAGTAAGAAGGCGTATATCGTGTCTACGACCGGCAGAAAGCATACTATCAGGTTTTGATAGCCGGTTCGACCGTCTTCGGTAGAATCGGCACTTACCGTAACCCGCTGGATCTTAGCCTCACAGCACAGTTACCCTACAATGACGCAGCGAACCCACAGTCGTTCTCGACGGGCGTATCTTGCCGGTATCGGCTCGGCGGCCGCAGTCGGTGTTGCGGGCTGTCTCGGCGGCGGCAGCAGCGACGCGGTAACGGTCGCACATATGCCGATTTTCCCGGATCTCCAGTACTACGTGATGGAGTCGGAGGGCTACTTCGAGGAGATCGGGGCGACCATCGAGAGCCAAGAGTTCACCAACGGCCCGGACATCGTCGGGGCCTCGGCCAGCGGCGACATCGATATCGCCATGTTCGGTGTCGTCCCGGCGATGATCGCCATCGACAGCGGCATCCCGGCCAAAGTGACGGCTGCCAATATCAAAGAGCCGATGGCGGTCGTCGCCGACCAACAACTCAGCACGCTCTGGGAGGAACACGGTAGCGATGCATTTGGCGTGTGGGAAGAAGAAAACGGCGAGCAGTTCACCTTCGGCACGTTCCCACAGGGATCGGTGCCGGATGTCTTGCTGCGCTACTGGCTCCAAGTCGAAGGCGTCGACGCCGAGTCGGACGTCCAGATCACCGAAATCAACGGCGCGAACGCCGTCTTTCAGGCGATCGCCAACGGCGAAATCGACGGGACCTCGATCATGGAGCCCGTGCCGACGCGGGTGACTAACGAGGACCTCGGCTTCGAGACGTTCCGCACCTCCAGCGAGATCATGCCCGGTCAGCCCGCCGCGGTGACGCTGATGACCGACGAGATCAGGGAGTCGTCGGTCGGCAGCGAGTTCCTCCGCCAGCACGTCCGAGCGACCGAATTCATCAACACCAACCCAGAGTCGACGGCGGGGATCGTCGAGGAGGGGATCGGGATGCCAGCCGACCAAGCCCGACAGGCCCTCGCTGGTCCGCTGGCGAACTTCGTCACCGACCCGGCTGAGATCAGATCGGGAACCGAGATCTTCGCCGAGTTCGCCGCCGGGAACGGCCAGACCGACGAACAGCTGACGATCGACCAGATCTTCGACACGACGATCTACGACAACCTGTAATGGCAACTGATCTCCAAGGCGACCACGCACAGACGACCGACGACACCGGGCGAGCGAGGATCGATGTCGACCTCCGGCGTCTGCTCCTCGGGTTCGGTGGCCTGCTCGGATTCGTCGGGCTGTGGTGGGTCGCCTCGCTGTTCCAGCCCGAGTTCGTCCTCCCCTCACCAGCCGTAGTAGCCGCCACCTTCATTGCCGAGGCAGCCAGCGGCGAGATGGCGACCGCCCTCGGCCAGAGTATCCTCCACTGGGTGCCGGGGACGATCATCGGCACCCTTATGGGGATCGTCACCGGGGTTGCCCTCGGTTGGAGTCGGCTGCTCGACGATATCACCGCGCCGGTCGTTCGCACGCTCCGACCAGTCCCGCCGTTGGCCCTGATCGGCTTCGCTATCGCGTGGTTCGGCATCAACAACGCCGGAGCCGCCTTCATCATCGCTGTCGGGGCGTTCTGGATCAACTTCTATGCCAGCTACGGCGGCGTCGAGGGGGTCTCCGAGGACTTGCTCGACGTGGCTCGGAGCTTCGGCCTGAAGGGCGATCTCGAACTCGTCAGGTCGGTCGTCATCCCGGCGGCCTCCCCCGAGATCCTGACCGGCATCCGCACCGGCATCGGTCGGTGTTGGATGCTGGTAGTTGCCTCCGAAATCTTCGGCGTACCGGGGATCGGTCGACGGATCCTCCGTGCTTCGAACAACCTGCAGGTCGACGTCGTGATCACCTACATTCTGGTGTTGAGCCTGATGTTCCTGCTGGTGGACACGGCGTTCCGGGCGGTCCAACGGTGGGTGTTAGCATGGCGATGAGCCACGCCGACGGCTCGATGGTGCAAATCGAGGGCGTGAGCAAACGGTACGACGGCGATCAGGGGCCCGTTCAGGCGCTCGAAGACGTCGACTTCGGCGTCGAGACCGGCGAGTTCGTCTGTATCGTCGGTCCCTCGGGCTGTGGGAAGACGACGCTGTTCCGCATCCTCGCGGGGCTCGAACCTGCGACTGCCGGTGAGGTGCTCCTCGACGGCCAGCGCGTCACCGAACCCACGCCGGAGATGGGGATCGTCTTTCAGGAGTACCACCTGTTCCCGTGGCAGACCGTCCGGGAGAACGTCGCCTTCGGCCTCCAGAAGGCCGAGGTTTCGGCCGCCGAGCGCGACCGGCGAGTCGACCACTTGATCGACCTCGTCGGACTCGATGGCTTCGCCGACAGCTATCCCAAATCGCTCTCCGGCGGGATGAAACAGCGGGTTGCGCTGGCCCGTGCGCTGGCGATCGACCCCGCCTTGCTGCTGATGGACGAACCGTTCGGCGCGGTCGACGCCCAGACCCGCGAAATGTTGCAGGGGGAACTGCTGGACATCTGGCAGGAGACCGGCAAGACCGTCCTGTTCGTCACCCACGATGTCGAGGAAGCGGTGAAACTCGCCGACCGGATCGTCGTGATGGGGAAGGACCCCGGCTCGATTCGACAGGTCATCGACGTCGACCTCGACCGGCCACGGTCGCGGACCGACGCCTCGTTCGGTCGCTACTACGAACGCGTCAGAGAACTGATTTAGCGTCCGACGCGCCGACCCGTATCGCCCCCGCACCGATCCACCGTCGACACGATTTATGAGGCCGCCGCTCGTCACGGAGCCTATCGTGTCTGTAACGGTTTCATACGGCTCGCTGCTCTCGTTTCTCGACTCGCGGGTCGACCGCGAGGCCGACCCCACCGACCAACCGACGGGACTCTGTTTGCTCGCCGGTAGCATCGTCGGCGACAATCTCGAAACCGCGCTCTCCCGGCGCGGGGTCCCCACTGCAAGCACCGAGATCTCGACGATCGAAGCCACCGCAACGACCCTCCTTGATCGCCACCATCGTCGACACGCCGCCGATGCTGCGGCTGTCGGTGTGCTGGACCAACCAATCTGCGAGGCGCTGGTGGTCGACGCGATCACCAGTGCCGCCGATTCGAACTCGGACTCGGAATCGCTCGACGCAGTCGCCGACCTCCTATCGGGGTTCGACTGGACCGGTCGACCCACGCTCCGGGATACCCTCTGGCGCGAACTCGACCGCTACTTTCGGATGACCGACGCTGGCCGCGACCACGCGGCGGCCGTCGCTGTCGCCGACGAGCTCGCCGCAAGCGATCCCTACGCCGGGAGTCGCTCACGGCAGGCTCTCACCGCTTTTAAACAGCTCCACACTGCCCTCCAGCAGCGGACTGCCGATCTCCCCGAGACGGCGTATCTCTCGCGGAGTCACCTCGTGGCCGCCGCCCGCGAGGTGCTGTCGACCGAGTGGGCGGCCTGTTTCCCCGATGTCGAGTGGGTCGCGGTCGACACGATATCGGTGCTCGACAACCCGACGCTCCGACTGTTCGAAACGCTGGCGACTCTCGACGACGGCCCCGATCTCTACGTCTTCGGAGCCGACGCCGGAGCCGGGCCAACCCTCCACGAGCGACTGGCGTCGACGAGTCTCGATCCCGAACTGATCGAGGGCGACGAGCCGGTCGACCGGCCACACGTCGCGGGACTGATGAACACCGTCCAGGGAACACCGCCGGACTCGCTGCCCGATGTCGAGTTCATCGAAGCCCCCGACGGGCGGCGGGAACTCGACCATATCGCCGGTCGAATCCGGGACCTGACAGGGATGGTCGACGGTGGAGACGGCTCACAGCCCGCGACGACCCCCGGCGAGATCGTCGTCGCCGCCAAGGACGTGATTCCCTATCGGAGCCGGATGCGGGACGTGTTCACGAGCCATGGGATTCCGACCCACATCGAGGCCCGCCAGCCGCTGATGCAGACGGTTCCCTACCGGTATCTGCGGGCGCTGTTCGAGCTGGTGGCGGCCGTGGCCGAGGGCGACCCGGTGACGGCCCGAGACCTCGTCGACCCGCTTCGATTGGGCTTCTGCCCGCCCGACGCGACGGATGGGTGGCCCGTCGATGGCGAAACGGTCGCCGGAATCGAGCGCCGACTCGACGCGGGCGGCGGCGGTGGCGAAGAGGGACAGCCGTTTGGTGACTGGACCGAGGCGATTCGAGCCACGAGTCGGTCGGACGAGTGGCCCGCCCTCGTCGCGTTCGTCGACTGGCTCGAAACCACCGCCGAGGAGCCACCCGAATCGGGAGCCGAGGTCGTCGACCTGATCGAGTCGCTGCTCGACGGCCATCTCACGACTCACACCGGCAGTCCGGTTCGACAGCCGACCGGCCCCGGGATCGACACCCGACGGACCGCCCTCGGGGCCGCACACGACTCCCACGTCGTCGACCGGCTCCGGGGTGAGGCCGACCGCGTCGGCGGCTACGTCGACCGGGCCGTCGAGACCGGCCTCGACGAACCGGGGTGGCAGCTAACCGCGGACGCGGTTACGAACGTCTGCGGCGGGGCCGCCTACTGGCCGCGCGAGGTCGACGGCAACGCGGTACGGATCGTCAACGCCGCCAACGCCCACTATCTCGATGCCGACTACGTGTTCGTCATCGGGCTGGCCGCCGAGGAGTTCCCCGCCGAGCGGAGCCAGCCGAGCTTCTTCCACGACGGCTTTTATGCGGCTGTTCGGGAGACCGCGGGTGGGGCTGGCAACGAGCCAGCGGCATATCTCCACGCGCCGACAGACCGGAGCCAGTTCGCGGGCGACACCGACGAGTTCCGGGCGGCGGTCGCCGCCGCCAGCGAGGGTGTGTGGTGCTGTCGACAGTATCGCTCGACGGAGGGCGAGCCGGTGGCGTGGTCGGGGTTCGTCGACGCCTACACCGCCGGAGCCAACGAGGAGATCCACCGGATCGGCATGGACGAATGGCTCCCAACCGGTGGCAACGAGCCGATAGACCGCGGCGATCCGACAGCCGTCAGCCGAACGTCGACCCCGCGGGACCGACTCCGACTGCTCGCGGCGACGTTCCCCGACGGCATCGAGTCGGGCCCGGTGTCGACCGGACGGTCAGCGGCCGCGCTTGCAGACCGCGAGGGGATCGTCGACCTCCTGTCGCGGGCCGACGGCGAGGCCGTTACAACCGAGATCGAACCACGCCGACGGCGCTACCGCGGCGAGGATCTGCGGTCGGTCACCGTTCGGCCGGACGACGTCCCCGCATCGGCCGACAGGTCGCTGGTCGACCTCGCCGGGCCACCGGTTCGACTCCACGAACTGGATCTGTATGCTCACTGTCAGCTCCTCTACTATTTCGATCAGTATCTATCCGACCGCAGCAGCGACCGTGACCGAGCGAGCGACCTGCCCGCACCGTTCGGTGACCGGTATCCCGCCGCGGCGGTTACAAACGGACTCCGTCGACTGCTCACGTCGACCGACCGACTCGCCGACCGACAGGCCGCCCTCGGTCAGTATGACGATCTCGGAGCGTTCCGCGACCAGTTGGTGTCGTGGATCGAGCGCGATCCGGCACTGGACGGGAGCCTGATGCAGCCGCTGCTCGGCGAGTATCAAGCAGTCCAACAGGAGTTGGCCGCCGGAATCGCCCGCGAGTGGCGCTGGGAGCCAGCGTCGACGATCGAAATCGGGGGCTACGAGGTTCGGGTGCCCGGCCATCGGGTCGACGTGCTCCCGGAGTCCGACCTCTCGATTCCGGTCTGGTACACCGCCAGCGAGGGGATCGCCCGAGCCCTCGTCGACTGGTCGATGGCCGCCGCCAGCAGCGTCACCGCCCGCGATCACCGACTGCTGGCCGCCGCCGAGGGCGTCGACACCTTCGCCGGCTGTCTCGTCTGTGATCCGACCAGCGCGGCCGCCACCGCACCGCAGGGGGTCGTCGTCGGCGACGACCTGAACCCGCTTCCCGACTCCGTCCCCGAAGCCTCGAACCTCACCCGGATCGGCCGAACCGACTGGGAACAACGGCGCGAACAGTGGGTCGAGGCGGCGGCCACCGCTCTCGGTTCGATAACCGCCGCTGGCGAGCCGATCACCTACCGTGTCTCGGAGTCGTTCGTCGACGACGGCGGCTGTCGGGGCTGTGACTACCGCGAACTGTGTGGCGTCCCGACGGCCCATCGGCGGGGTGGCCGATGAGCCGCGACAGCGAGTCGACCGCCAGCGATGGCGGCGAAGCGACCGACATCACCCTCCAACTCCGGTTCGGCGCGGGCGACGACCCGCCCCATCCGCCCGTCGACGACCAGCGGGCAGTGTTGGCGAGCTACTTCGAGGGGACCGGCCGGGTCGTCGTCGACGCCTCGGCGGGCACCGGCAAGACGTCGACGCTCGTGTTGACGGTGGCCGAAACCATCGTCCGGCAGGCCACCGAGACCGACAATCCGCTGTCGGAGATCCTCGTCACAACCTTTGGCCGCGATGCTGCTGGCGAACTGAAAACCCGCCTGAAGGGGTTGCTCCGCTGCCACGACGCAAACGGCGGCGAGCTGCCGAGCGAGGTCTTCCGGTGGCTCGAAACCGACAGCACCATCGGGACGCTGGATTCGGTGTTCGGCGACCTGCTCCGGGAGATCGCCGTCGAGGTCGGTGTCCCGCCGGATTTCACCGTCGACGACCGCCTCGAACTCCAGGAGCTCCGCGAAGCGATCTTCGCGGACCTCCGCGCCGAGTACCGCACCGAGTTTCGAACGCTCTCGGAGGCCTACCCGACCGAGGCGTGGCGCGACTATCCCCCGGAGACGGTCGAAGAGATGCTGTCGACCGCCCACCAGAAGTGCCGAGAGTTCGGGATTTCGACAGCCGAGGCCGCCGACTCGCTCCGCGAGAGCCTCGCCGTCGGCCACGGCGGCGAGGGCGACCGGTGGTTCGAGGGGTGGACGCCGTCGGCGGGGCCCGAGTCGGTCCCGCCGGAGACGGTCGACGACATCACTGCCCTCCTACAGGCGGTCGTCGACGGGGATGCGACAGTCGAGTGCGAGGACGATGCCGACGCCCAGCAGCTCCTGAGACACGTCCGAGAGAGCTACTTCGCTACCGAGGCGGCTATCGACGCCTTCGCCACGTTGCTGGCAGCCTACGAGGAGGCCTACGACGACCGGACCCGGCAGGCAGGTCAGTTCACGTTCGTCGACGTAGCCCACCTGCTTGAGTGCTATCTCGACACCTGCGAGCCGACCGATCCGTTCCGGCGGACGCTGGGTGAGCGGTTCGATCACGTCTTCGTCGACGAGTTTCAGGACACCAGCACGGTCCAGTGTTCGGTGCTCCGGCGGCTGGTCGACCCCGAAAGCGGCCACGATCCCGAAAGCGGCCACGACCCCGAAAGCGGCCACGATCCCGACGACGAGGGGTCCGACTCGGCGAACCTGTTTCTGATCGGCGACACCAAACAGGCCATCTACGAGTGGCGGTCGGCCGACCCCGCGCTGTTCGCCGAGATCATCGAGACCACGAAGACCGCGGCCCCCGATCCGGCATGGATACCCCATCTCGAAGTCGGCGACGTGCGCTACCACGCGCTGTCGACCGTCTTCCGGCACCACCCCGACATCGCCGCCGCCGCCAACCACGTGTTTCAGCGCCTCCTTGAGGACGAGGGCCGTGGCGCGATCGGCGACCACGAGCCCTCGTATGTTCCGGTCGTACCCGATGGCTCGGCGTGGGGAGCCAGCATCGAAAGCGAGACCGAGAGCAACAGCGGTGACGACTCCCACATTCACGTGCTCAACGTCGACGCCGCCACCGAGGTCGATCTCGGCGAGTATATCGCCGCCGCCGACTGGGCGAGCGCCGAGGCCGACCGCATCGCCGAAACCATCGCGGCGATCACCGACCCGGTCGACGACCCGCCGGTGACGGTTCCGACCGATGTAAACGATGGCACCGACGAGGCGGGCGAGACGGATTCGAACCGCCGCAAGCCGACACCGGGCGATATCACGCTGCTGTTCCGGTCGACCAGGCAGATGGAGCGCTACGCCACCGTGCTCCGCGAAAAGTACGGCATCCCCGCCGAGGCGACAGCGACCGGCGACCTGTTCGCCCAACCCGAGATCGAACTGCTGGTCGACGTCTGCTCGTGGCTCGCCATGCCCTACGCCGAGGCCGATCTCCATCGCCTGCTCCGGTCGCCGCTGGTCGCGGTTTCCGACGAGACGGTTCGGACCATCGCAGCGGCCGACACCGATCCCGAGAACCTGGTCGACTCGTGGCCCGACTCGCTTCCGACCGACGACTGCGGGCGGCTCGCTGGCCTGCTGTCGCTCCGCGAGGACCTGCGGTGGGAGCGGGAAGGCTCCAAAACGGCACTCGTCCACCGGCTGCTCCAGCATTCGGGGCTCGATGCCGTCCTTCTGAGCGACACCGATGCCCTCCGGCGGTACGGCAACCTCTGGCTGTTCGTCGACCTGATCGACGACTGGGAGGTCGACGAACTGTTGTCCTACCGGGAGTTCCTGCGTCGGCTCCGGCGGCTCCGGGCACCCACCGACAGCAGCGACCCGCAGTTCCCGACCGCCGAGGTCAACGACGGCGAGACCGGCGACGCGGTCACGCTGACGACGGTCCACCGGGCCAAAGGCCAGGAGTACCCCATCGTCTTCCTCTGTGACCTGCCGAAGCAGTCGACGTTTCCCAAGCTCCAACACGATCGTCTGCTCGCGGGTCGTCGTCATGGCATGGCCCTGCGGCCGCGTCCCGGCGAGACGGCAAGCCCTGACGGGGTCGAGTTTCCGACGCCTGACAGCGACCACGACCAGCCGGTCTGGTTCAACGACGATTTCGATACCACCGACTTCCCCGACGCGACCGGCCCGATCTGGCTCTCGGACACCCGGACAAACGATGGCGCGTTCCGGTATCCGAACCCGCTGAACAGCCATCTCGCGGCCCGCGAGGCGGAGTTCTGGCGGCTGGCTTACGTCGCCTTTACGCGTGCCGAGTCCCACGTCTTCCTCGGACTCGGCGAACTCGACGAGACCAGCGACTACTACACCGACGCCCGGTGGTCAACGTGGCTCGCGGGATTCAACGAGATGCTCGAACCCACCGCCGGCTGGGACGCGCTCACGGGTCACACGCTCAGTCGGGAGTTCTCGTGGCGCACTGCGGGCGGAGAAACGATCTCGGAGACGGTGTCGGTCGGCGTCGACGAGATCCCACCCGGCACCCCGAACCCAAACGAGGAGATCGATCTCGGCGACGAACTGGAGCGACTGCGCGGTAAGGGCGAGGATGTCGACCACCCACCCTTTAGACCACGTACCGTCTCGGCGTCGTCGCTTGCCGACCTCGCCGACTGCCCGCGTGCTTTCCAGTACCGCCACGTCCAACAGGTCGAAGCCACCGAGGGAGCACTCGGTTCGGCTCGGTCGACCGAGCACACCGGACAGCCGACACGAACGCCGGGAACCCTCGCGGGCGGCGAGTGGGGTGACACCGTCCACCGGCTGCTCGAACTCCGGTTGGCAGGCTCCGAGCGCGCCGAGCAGTTCCGTAAGGCACAGCCTACCGAAGTTAGAGAGTTCCTACGCCAGGTGTGGTCGGCCGTCGACGCCTCCGAAATCGGCGCACAGTGCCGATCAGCGGGAGTCGAGCACGTCACCGAGTACGGATTCTCGTCGCTCGTCTCGACCGCCGGGCGCGAGCTCCGCGTTACTGGGACTGCCGACCTGCTGTACCGGACCGAGAACCAGTGGCATCTCGTCGACTGGAAAACCGGGCGTCGACCGGCCACCGGCGCGGCTACCGAGCACATCAGACAGCTGTCGGTGTATGCGTGGCTCCTCGACCACCAGTTCGGGATCACAGTCGCCACCGCAACCGTCGGCTACATCGATCCTGACGGCGAGCCGGTACTCAGGTCGGTCGATGTCACCACTGATCTCGATACGACGTGGGTCGACGACGTGGTCGAAGACGCCAGCGAGGCGGTGCCGCTGGCCTCGGCTGCCGGGCTCGAAACGAGACCGGACCCTGAAACCTGTGGGCGGTGTCCGTATGCCGCCAGCGTCGGCGGCCCGTGTGTCGACGACTACCATGCAACTGACTCCGACAGCCGGTAGCGTCCTGTCATCGAATCCTTAATACTTAGTTCGGGTGACAGATCTGCATGACGGAGGATCTCGCCGCCGAGTTTCGTCGGTTCGCCGAGGAGGACTGCAGCGGACGCATTGGGAGTCCGTCCCCGCTGTACGAGCACCTGTCACATCGGACCGCCGAAGATCCTGCCACGCTCCGGTTGGCGGCCGCCGCCCGTGAGGAGCAGCCCGCACCGATGGCGCTGCTGGCGGCGGTTCAGTATCTCCTGTTCGAAAACCCGAACCATCAGCTCGCGGCGTTCTATCCCAGCGTCGACGGGGCGACACAGCCGGTCGACGACACCACCTACCCAGCGTTCAAGGAGTTCTGTCGAGCCCACGAAAGCGAGATTCGGAATCTGGTGTCGACACGCCGGGTTCAGACCAATACGGTCCGGCGGAGCGCCTGTCTGCTTCCGGCCTTCGAGCACGTCTCGCGGGTGGTCGACCGCGCTCCGCTCGGACTCGTCGAGATCGGGGCGAGCGCCGGACTCAATCTACTGTGGGACCGGTATGGCTACAGCTACGACGGCCAGGTGGCCGGCGACAACTCATCACCGGTCCGAACCGAGTGTGAGCTCAGGGGAGAGATCGCTCCATCACTCCCGGACGAGGCGGTGCCGATCGGGTCTCGGCGTGGCGTCGACCTCCACCCCCTCGACGTGACCGACGATGAAGACGGACGCTGGCTCGACGCACTGATCTGGCCCGAACATCAAAAACGACGGGCTAACCTTCGGCGGGCAACCGAAATCGCCGCCGACCAGCCGCCCACGATCCACGAGGGTGATGTCCTCGACACGCTGGAGAGGGTTGTCGAGGAAATCCCGGCCAACCAGCCGGTCTGTCTCTACAACACCTACGTACTCTACCAGCTTTCGGACGCCCAGCGGGCCGACCTATACGATCTCGTCTCGAAAATCGGTGCCCAGCGTGACATCTACTGGCTGTCCTGCGAGTGGGCGATGGATATCGCCTCGCCGGTCATCACGCTCCATCGGTACGAAAACGGCGTCCACAGCGCCGAACTGTTGGCGCGGTTCCACGGCCATGGCGAATGGCTCGAGTGGCTCCGACGGTGACGGGTTTATAAGTTAGCCAGAGCCTACTCGGCGTCTCGGACGGTCCACCCCTCGCCGAGTTCGATGCCGATCAGCTCGGGACCGGGAACAGCCATCCCCTTCGCTCGGCTGACGTAGAGCGCCGAGTTACAGAGGCCGATATGGCTAAACGCTTGGGGGTAGTTGCCGAGTTGGCTGCCGGTTTGGCCGTCGACCTCTTCGGCCAGAAGTCCGACCGGCGAGACGTACTCGATCAGCCGTTCGAGCCGCCGCTCGGCCATCTCGACCCGGCCGGTGAGTGCGAGGGCGTCGACCAGCCAAAACGAACACAGCAGGAACGTTCCTTCACCGCCGGGCAAGCCGTCGATGCCGTCGTAGCGGTAGACCAACCCCTCGTCGGTGGCCAACCGGTCGTCGATCGCCTCGATAGTGGCCTCGATTCGTGGGTCGTCGAACGGGAGGAAGCCGACGAAGGGCGCGAGGAGCATCGCCGCATCGAGCACGTCCGCTTCCTCGAACGAGCGGACGAAGTACTCCCCGTCGGGGTCGAGGCCGTCGTCGAGAATCGCCGCCCTGAGCCGCGAGCGGTGGTCCCGCCAGCGGTCGACCGGGGCCTCGAATCCGGTTTCGGCGGCGAGCGCGAGGCCGCGGTCGACGGCGACCCAACACATGAGTTTCGAGAAAACGAAGTTCAGGGGTTCGCTGCGGACCTCCCAGATGCCCGAGTCGGGCTCGGTCCAGACCTCGGTCACGTAGTCGACGATCCGACAGACGGCCTCCCAGTCGGCCGCCGACAGCGAGATGCCTGCGCGGGTGGCCTCGAAGATCGCAAGCATGAGCTCGCCGTAGGTATCGAGCTGCCGCTGCTCGGCGGCCTTGTTGCCGACCCGAACCGGGCCCGAGTCGCGGTAGCCTGACAGATGTGGGAGTGTTTGCTCGGTGAGATCCGGTTCGCCGTGAAGGCCGTAGAGCGGCTGGATCGCGGCGGGGTCGACGGTCCGACAGATGTCGAGGAACCACGAGAGGTACTCCCTGGCTTCGGCCGCGTGGCCGAGGTTCGTCAGCGCCTGCACGGTGAAGGCGGCGTCGCGGAGCCAGTTGTAGCGGTAGTCCCAGTTGCGGACGCCGCCGATGGCTTCGGGCAACGAGGTCGTCGGGGCGGCGGCGATAGCCCCGGTCTCGTGGTGAGTCAACAGTTTGAGCACGAGCCCCGATCGAACGGCCAGTTCGTGCCATGGGCCACCGAACACGCAGTCGTCCTCATCGGGACAGGAGTGGCTCCACGCCCGCCAGTAGTCGACCGTCGCGTCGAGTGCTTGCTCGCAGGCCGCCGTCGATGGGGCGACGGGGTCCCCGTAGCTGAGTCCGAGCCACATCTGCTCGCCGTCGTCGAGCGACAGCCTCGCGGTCGCCCGGTCGTCGTCGACCGTTAGGGAGTGCCTACTGGTGGTCGACCAGCCCAGTAGCTCCTCGTTACCACTGGTTGCGAGGACGCCGTCGGCGGTCGCTTCGAGGGCGGTCGTGCCACGGGCGAAATCGAACCGGGGTGCAAAGACGATGCGGAGGTCGACCGTGCCGTCTCGACAGGCGATCCCTCGATAGATCGCCCGTTCGGGAACTCCGTCCGGTGGCGCGTCCAGCGGCGGCATGAAGTCGGTGAGCGTTGCGGTCCCGGTATCGGTCAGAAACGTCGTTTCGAGAACGTTCGTTCGACCGCAGTAGCGCACTGTCGACTCGAAGTCGGCGGCTGGTTGGACGCGGAACTGGCCGCCGTCGGCATCGAGCACGCGAGCCAAAACACTCCCGGATTCGAGGTGTGGCACTGGGAACCAGTCGACCGACCCCCGGCGGCTCACCAGCGCGCAGGTTTCGAGATTCCCGATCAGGCCGTAGTTGGCGAGCGGTTCGAACGTAGCCGATGGACCGGGGCTGGAAGACGTGGTGTGTGTGGACATCTGTCGACCGTGAGTCGGACTATCGATCCGGGCGGCAATCAAACATATTCACCACCACACGGAGAGTCAGCCCGACCGGATCGGATCGGCCGTCCCGTGCAGCGACACTGCTTAGTCCGGTTGGCCGAATACCCGAGACGAGTGAGATGCAACCCGACTGCTTTCGAACCGCGAACGGTGAACGCGTGCCAGCGATCACGGCCGACGAGATGCGAACCGTCGACCGGCTCGCCGTCGAGGAGATCGGGCTCTCGTTGCTCCAGATGATGGAACACGCCGGGCGAAATCTCGCCCGGGCCGCACTCGCAGTCGACGCCGACCGGATCACCGTCCTCGCTGGAGGCGGTGGGAACGGTGGTGGCGGACTGGCGTGTGCGCGACACCTCTCGAATCGCGGGCGGCTCCAGGCTGTCGTTCTCGATCGGGAGCCGACGGCGGTCGACGGGGCCGCAGCCAGCCAACTCCAACTGCTCGACCGGATGGACGTGCCGATCCGAGTGGGCGGTTTTCCGGCCGCGACCGGGACCGATCTATTGGTCGACGCGCTCATCGGCTACGGGTTGGAAGACGCGCCACGCGGGACGGCCGCCGAACTGATCGAGGCAGCGACATCGTCCGGAGTTTCATCGCTCTCACTGGACGTTCCGTCGGGCGTTGACGCGACCACGGGCGAGCGGCCGGGTGTCGCCATCGAGCCGGACCGAACACTGACGGTGGCGCTACCGAAAACCGGACTGGTCGACCAGCCCGTCGACCTCCTGCTCGGCGATCTCGGGATTCCGGCGGTCGTCTACGAGGAGGCGGGGATCCCGTACAGCCATCCCTTCGGCGAGGAGTTCGTCGTCGAGTTGGTCACGAGCGATGACGAACTGATTTAATCCACCCCTTCATTGGGAACGTATGAATGAGACGGTTGTCGACCTCTTGGCTCGGAACGCCGATCATAGCCGGGAGTTCGACGCGCGGTTCGACGATGTGCAGGACGCCCAGCATCCGGATGCGGTGACGGTCTGCTGTTCGGACTCGCGGGTGTTGCAGGACCACTGCTGGGGCAACGAGACACCGGGGCATCTGTTTACCTGTGGCAATATCGGAAACCGCGTCATCCAACGAACCGACACCGGCACGGCGGTCTCGGGGGACGTTCTGTACCCCATCGCCCACACCGGGACGAAGATGGCCATCGTGATGGGTCACACCGGCTGTGGGGCCGTCACCGCCACCTACGACGAGTTGACGACGGGCCTCGACGAGCCTGCCGGGATCACACACTGTCTCGAACTGTTAAAGCCTCGGCTGGAGCCTGCGCTCGATCTCCTTCCCGACGACATCGGGCGCGCCGGAACGGTCAACCGCCTCGTCGAGTACAACGTCGACCGACAAGTCCAGTTTTTAAAAGAGAGCGAGGACGTACCCGACGACGTCGACTGCATCGGCGTCGTTTACGATTTTCAGGACGTGTACAGCAGCGATCGCGGCACAGTCCACCTCATCAACGTCAACGGCGAAACCGATGTCGAGACGCTTCGCGCCGAACACGCTGCGGTCGACTCGCGGATCAACCGCCTCTGGCAGTACTGAGTAGGCACCGTGTGGTGGCGATTAGACACCGGTTACTGACGGTTAGGACCCGGCTACTGGTCTCGGCTCCCGATGGTCAACACGGGAACGGGTGTCGTTCGGAGTACACGTTCGGTCGTGCTCCCCAGCAGGTGTTGGTCGAACCCCTGTCGACCGTGGGTCCCCATGACGATGCAGTCCGCGCCCACGCTGCTCGCATAGTCAG
>Ga0102930_1000125_pt1 | contig 23674 bp, 12 predicted proteins | sample SalPon1_B_H2O_MG_FD_84514 | JGI IMG/M metagenome (GOLD analysis project Ga0102930, IMG submission 84514) | Salt pond water microbial communities from South San Francisco under conditions of wetland restoration - Salt Pond MetaG R1_B_H2O_MG | ecosystem: Environmental > Aquatic > Non-marine Saline... | reverse complement strand
GTTTGACCCCGACCTCTGCAGCCGGCAGCGCAGTCGAACGCCGACGACGGTGCAAGGTGACGGCCAGACGCAACAGTATTGCTAATCGCATGGCAGGCATTTGCCAGTCCTCTGGCAGCTCTTGGAAAACGCCGCGCGGAAATTTGCGTCGATGCGATCGAACAAGCGTCGCAAGTACCTGCTGTTCATCGCGGGCAAAACCGGCAAGATCCGCATAGCGAAGAATGTATTCACCGTGTTTGTGATACTGGTTATGCGATATATCTAGGCCTACTTCGTGCACTTCGGCTGCCCATACGAGCATATCTTGAATTCCAGGAACCTCTAGCGACCAGGCTTTGGCAACTTCTCGATATAGATATTCAGCCGTGTTTGCTACACGGCGTGCTTGCTCAAGGTCAGCGTGATAACGCCGAGCGATCGCAGCAATACTGGCGCTGCGTACATCTTCATGATGAATCCGCCCTAGCAGATCGAACAAAAGACCCTCACGTAATGCGCCATCAGCGGCTTCCATGTGTTCTAAGCCGAGTTGCCGAAATGCACCGAATAAAATGGCCAATCCGCCTGGCAGCACCTCAGCACGGGCCGTATTCACACCATCAAGATTAAGCGCTTTGATCGTGCCCGCCTTGATTAGGGCTTCTCGCAACTGCTTGAGTCCAGATAAATCAATGCCGTTTTCCGTCCAGCCATTAAGTCGCAAGCACCGCTCAATTGCGCGTATTGTCCCTGAGGCGCCAATGGCCCGTTGCCAGCCCACTGCCCGATAGCGATCAGCGATTGGCTCTAGCTGCTGGCGGGCCGCAATCTCGGCTCGCTCTAAGCGTGCCTCTGTAATGCGACCATCAGCAAAATGCGCTTTGGTCGCACTCACACACCCGATGTGCAAGCTTTCCATTTCACGTGGCACGAAATGCTCACCAATAATAAATTCTGTACTGCCTCCACCAATATCCATGACCAAGCGTTGATCATCATCATCGGCAATGCTGTGAGCCACGCCTAAATAAATGAGCCGCGCCTCTTCGTAGCCAGAGACAATTTGGATGGGATGGCCCAGTGCCGCTTCTGCCTGTTGGAGAAATTCACGGGCACCTCGGCACTGACGCAAGGTATTGGTTCCGACAGCCCGCACAGCGCCCCGGGGCAGTCCACCCACACGCTCTCCAAAACGCGACAGACAGGCCAAAGCCCGCTGTCGAGCCGCCTCGTCAAGTTTTTTATTGGCATCGAGACCAGCGGCGAGTCGCACGGATTCTCTTAACCGATCGACCGTACGCAAGGTTGTGCCCTGGGGTTGGGCGACAATCATGTGAAAACTATTTGAGCCTAAGTCTACCGCCGCAACTTCAGTGAGATCAGGACGCCAAGCCGTCCAGCTCGGCAATCGCCAAACCATCGCTCAAGCGCCCTCAGTTGATGCAACTGCGCTGGCGCGAGCACGCTCAATTAACGGCCAAACACTTTGCTCATCACTTCGCTCAGCGATCCCCCAGAGACACTGCAAACTAAATAAAGCCGGCAATCCGGCAAACCGGCTCCGCTCAATGCGCTCACCAAGTTTCTGTGCGACACCCTGCGCCTGAGCTTCAGCTGTATCCGGCAGAATGACCAAAAACTCCTCACCGCTGTAACGGCCTAGCCCATCCACATCACGCACGCCTTGGCGCAGTTCAGCCGCCACGCTTTGCAGCACCTCATCACCAACCGCATGGCCATGCTCACGATTGACCTGTTTGAAATGTAATAAATCGATAAATATCACGGTTAACGGTTGGGATAATCGCTCCGCTCTTTCAATTTCTTGGGTTAAAAATCCAATGATGGCACTGCGGTTACTGATTTTAGTGAGTGGATCGAGCACCTTAAGATCATGCACTTCCTCGCGGGAGCGCTGTAATTCGATTTGCCGCTCACGCAGCGCTCGGCGCAAACCACTGACATGAGCGGCAAAAAACCCGCCACAAGGAACTAAGGTGCCCAGTGCGGCTAAATGCAGCAGTTCAACTTGCGCATTAAAGGCCTCAGGCCGCTGTTGCCAAACAGCCGCTAACGCAGCCGCGTAAGAAAAAAGCGCAAAACCACCTAAGGCCGTAAACTGCCTTGGCGTTAATCGCAATACGCCAAACATAAGAAGCACCAAAAATAACAACAACATGCCGCCCCGACCACCGTCGAGTAAATACATGGTCATCCCCATGACCAAGCACACGAAAAACATTTGGATGCCGGTCAGACTCGGGTCACCAAAGCGCTCGTTGCGCCCACTGCGTAGGATGACATAGAGAATGGTGTTCAAAATGACAATCACTAAGCTTGCAAATACCCATTCCCGGGTCGATAAAAGGCCTTGCCGGACGTAAAGGCCCATTAAACCGATGGCAACGGTATACACCAAGGCTGCTAACAAAAAGCGTCGCACCCGCAACGATTGTCTGGGGTCGTTATCCGGTAATAAAACACCCAGGGGAGCAGTCATTGCTCCGATTCCATTTGTGAGAGTTGAATATTAAGTGCTGTCACCGAAATCCAAATCTCCCGCATAGACAAGGCTAGCGAGAGAATCATTAAGACCAAGCTTAGTGCGAACATCCACCTTGCACTTTCAGCCCAACCAACATACAAGCTTGCCATGCTTGTCACACAAACGAGTAAGCTCGCCGCCGCAGCTGCCTGCATATATTGAATCAATCGCACCCGCCGGCGTAGGTTAATAATCTGTGCCGCAAGATTTTCCTGATGGGTATTACTATAGCGGGACTGTAAATCGCGAATGAGCGAAGCCAGCGCTAAAAATCGATTGGTGTAAGCCAGTAACAGCACTGATACCGCAGGGAAAAGTAGTGCCGGAGTTCCAAGCGTTAAATTCACACACGAACTCCGTTTGAGTTAATCATTCAGCGCCCATCCCGCTGCCACGACGCGAACGCTGCATAGCCGCGAGCTCTTGGCGCAGAGTCCTAGAGCGCTCAAGCATCGCCGGTACATCCGCATCGACTTCGGTCATTGCTGCTTCCCGGTCTTCTATGAACTCAAGCTGTGCTGATTTCATTTGCTCATCCTGTAAGGCCGCGCGGCGGGCATCAAGTAGCTCTTGTGACATTTCTCGATAAGATTCTCTCATCGCTGCTTGTTCATCTTCACTCATTTCACCGCTGCGTAAGGATCGGGCCATATCCTGCAAACGCCGAATACGCTTTCTTGGTAGCACTCCCTCGTCCCGAACAAGTGACATCATTTGATCTTGCAATGACGATTGGCGCCGCTGTAATTCAGGGTTATCCGCCATTGTTTGCTTACGAACACTCTCTAGTGACTGCTGCAGTGACTGAAATTCTTTTAACTTAGCTTGAAACTCACCGTCCGTTGGCTGAGCGTTCAATAAGCTGGCCCAAACCAGCATGAGCACTGTGGCCAAAGCGAGCGGCCAGCGATTGCTGGAGTGGAATTTCTGCAACATATTTAACTCCATCTGCCTATTGGCGATATTGATTGATTGCGAAACTTACCAGCCTCGCGCCGCTGACTGTCAACACTCACGATGTTTGAGTCAATGATTAAACTGCCAATCCACAATAATCGGATCATGATCAGACGCACGCCAAACGCTACTCCCCTCAGTTGCTAAATAAGCAGGCTCATCCGCATTAATCGGCCAGCTGTGCACCTCGTGGATGTGCCGCGCCAAGGACGGGGTTGCCAATGCGTGATCGAGATAACCAGACTGACCTCGGTAAATATACGTATAACGATCTAATGGCGCGATATGCCGTGCGAATAAATCAACAAAACCGGCTGACTGCCAGGCCGCCATCGCGCGCTCGCTGGCGTAGGCATTGAAATCCGCTAAAACAAGGGTCGGCAGCCGATTCACTGGCTCGGCCAATTCAGTTCGCAGCCATTGCAACATTTGCCTGGCCTCCCGCTCTCGGCGCTGCGCCCAGCAGCCTTCACCGGTATCGATATCACCTGCTGTCGGACAGCCACCGCGTGATTTAAAATGGGCGATTGCTACGGCAAAGCGCTGTTGATCGGGCGTTTCAAAAACGCCAGCGACTGGATCTCGAGGATGCGCAGCGTTTTGACTACGTGTGACCTGTTCCAGCGATAATCGCGCCGGGCGATAAAGTAAAATGCTTCGGATTGCCGCCGATGAGCGCTCCATGAGAATGGCCTGATAACGCTCGGCAGCCTCGACATCGCGGTTGAGCAGATGGAGTAAATCAGCGACCGCATCAGGATTATTTTGAATTTCATGAAGGCCGAGAACATCCGCATCGAGGGCAAGCAAGACCGATCGTAATCGCTCACGCTGAGAAGCAAACGCTGCATCACTACCCGCACCGCGACCTCCAGGGTCAATAAAATAATTAAAAAGATTGAAGTTTACCGCTCGAATCGTCTGATCGGCTGGTCGCGATGGGGCTTGAGGCCTTGGATTGCGCGAAACAAAACGCACCGGCTCCAGTGGATGGATACGCCAATCACCAAATGCCCGCGTCAATATTCCAGTTAACGGCTCAATCGCATCGCCAACCCGCGGGGAATAGTCCTCACGCACATAAGGCAGTGGGCGTGGCTCACGCCGATAGCTGCCATCATCAAGGTGTAGCTCAAGCCGTCGCCCAGCCGCCACGCCGTTATTGGGTTGAAAAGCTCGCCCGCCTACGCTCAAACGCATGCTGCCATAACGGCCTAAATTATAGAGATCAGCAATATATAAGGTTTGGGTGAACTTAACCGGTTGCTCATCCAGTGATGCATAAGCAGCCGGATTTAATTCATCCAGCGTGTGCAGATGAACAACGGCTTCACCGCAATATTTCACAGCGGTAATGCGCTCGAGCTGTGCACGCCCTCGATAACGCCCCATTTGCCCTTTAATTCGCCAGCGCTCGCCAGCTTTGGGTGTTCGGACTGCCTCTAGAGACGGTGCATAAACAAAAATAGCGTCGGTTGTGTCTTGTAAATAAAAGCCGTTCAGCGCCTGATCACCCAAAAAAACACCGCTAACGCTCGCTTCGATCGTCACGGGTGTGCCCTCCGCAGGGGGCGCTCTGCCATGACTTTTTAGCGCTTCGATTGAATGACTACTCGGCTGCCCACAGGTCGCTTGCGCAATACTGCTGAGCAAAGCTAGGCAGATTGCACTGATGTTGATGAGCTTATGTCCGATGTACATCACGCACGTTCCGTAATCCGGCAATACGCTCCATAATATGGCTAAGTTGCCTGACGTTATCGACCTCAGCGGTTAACGTCATACGCGCGACCTGATCATCCGGATCTGTCCGTGTGTTGACCGCGGTAACATTAACCCCCTCGTGATTTAAAAGTGCCGAAATATCTCGAATCAAGCCGTGGCGATCATAAGCCTCTAGGGTAATATCCACAGGGTAGCGCTTTGCTGTATGCGCGCTCCAACTGACCTCAATAAGCCGCTCTGGGGAGGTTTCTTCAAGCCGTCTCACATTGGCGCAGTCAGACCGATGAATCGAAACGCCCTCACCTCGCGTTATAAATCCAATAATGGAATCACCGGGTGCCGGCTGACAGCAGCGCGCTAGGCGTGTCAGCAAATTTCCTACGCCATAAATGCTGACATCGTCATCTCTGACAGCGGATCGCCGGGGTTGGCCACGACGTTTGCGCATTAACTCTTCTGGCCCAGCAGGGGCAGGCAACAAACGATCACTAAGCAAGCTAGCAATCTGGCCGCCACTTATATCGCCGCGACCAATAGCCGCTAAGAATTCAGGCAACTTAGGAAATCGCGAACTTGCTGCTAGTGACTCAAAATTCACATCTTCAAGGCCAAGTCGATGTAACTCGCGCTCCAGCAGACTGCGCCCTACCTCAATGTTTTTATCGTGATCCTGCTGCCTGAACCAAGCCCGAACCTTTGCCCGTGCTCGCGGTGAGGTTAAATAGCCCAATGCAGGATTAAGCCAATCACGACTTGGCGTGCCATTACGCGTGGTCAGAATCTCAACTTGATCGCCATTTTCAAGCGGTCGAGTCAGTGCAACGAGCCGCCCGTTCACCCGTGCCCCGCGGCAACGATGGCCAATTTCACTATGCACGGTATAGGCAAAATCAAGTGGCGTAGTACCACGTGGTAAATCAATCACATCGCCTTTGGGAGTAATGACATAAACCCGGTCTTCAAATACCTCGGCCCGAAACCGATCAATGAGATCTTCATCATTACCTGCTTCAGCCGGTGTCTCGAGCAGCCTACGTAGCCAAACCACACGGGCATCAAAGTCCGGATCTTCACCGCGGCCCTCTTTATAGCGCCAGTGCGCGGCAATACCAAGCTCCGATTGTTCGTGCATCTCATGCGTGCGAATCTGCACTTCTACCGCACGTCCGCCCCGGCCAACAATCGCGGTGTGCAAAGAGCGATAATGATTTTCTTTGGGACTGGCGATATAGTCATCAAACTCACGCGGAATGGGTTGCCAGAGGCTATGGACCACGCCGAGAGCGGCATAGCAATCAGGAATGCTAGCCACTAATATGCGAAAAGCGCGCAGGTCAAAAAGCTCGTGGAAGCCAAGGCCTTTACGCTGCATTTTTCGCCAAATGCTATAGAGATGCTTAGGCCGTCCCGATACCTCTGCATCAATGCCAGCGTCAGCGAGACCCTGCTCTAAGCGAATCTTCATATCATGAATAAAACGCTCACGATCAATGCGTTTTTCGGCTAATAAGCGTGCAATTCGGCGATAAGCATCAGGGTCAAGATAGCGAAAGGCCCGATCCTCAAGCTCCCATTTGATCTGCCAAATACCTAATCGATTAGCAAGGGGCGCATGCAAATCTAGCGTTTCTTGGGCAATTCGATATTGATCATCCGCATTAAACGACGCTAGCATCCGCATATCGTCTAGGCGCTCGGCTAGCACCAAAAACACCACTCGGGTATCGCGCGCCATTGCTAAGAGCATTTTACGCAAGGCTTCTGCGCGCTCGGCTGGATCGCCTGCAATGCCCGCACCATGCAAACGACTCACCCGACCCATGCGCAGACAGCCCTCTACGAGACTGGCGACGGTTTCACCAAACTGCTCAGTGAGCTGATGAACGTCTGCACCCCCGCAAACGGGTAAGTCGTGCAGTAAACCGGCAATTAACGAGTCAGTATCTAGCGCAAGCCCCGCCAGAATATCGGCAACATGAATTGCATGATCGATACGACGATCGCCGGCCACCCGCAACTGCTCACCATAGTCGCGATGCGCCAGCGTCCAAGCGGCGGCTAAACGTGTTTGATCATTAACAACAAGAGCAATAGGCAGGCTTGCCACCCAATCCTCAAAAGATTGATCACCGGGGCGTTTTACCGGGGATTGGTCGCTCGTATTCACCATAATAATGATTCTACCGAAAACATGGGTTGCATATCTATACAGTACTGTATAGATTAACAGTAACTTTGGATGACAGCGCTAATCATTATGCAGCCACTAACACCACGGCAAGCGCAAATTCTCGAACTCATTCGGCATTTCATGGCGAAAACTGGCTACCCGCCAACGCGAAGTGAAATTGCTGCAGAACTGGGATTTCGTTCGGCCAACGCGGCAGAACAACACCTAAGAGCATTGGCTAAAAAAGGTTATTTGACCTTGCAGCCAGGCGCCTCTCGCGGGATTCGTTTAAGCCAAGACAATCGCTTAACTGTAGACGCTGAAATAGACACGGAAGCGGGGCTACCGGTCATTGGCCGCGTCGCCGCTGGCAGTCCTTTACTGGCTGAGGCACACGTTGATCGTTATTGCCAAATTAGCGCAGGGCTATTTACGCCAGGAGCAGATTACTTGCTTAAGGTCAGCGGCATGAGCATGCGCGATGCCGGCATTCTTGATGGTGATCTGCTTGCTGTCCACCGCACCACTGAGGTGCGCGATGGACAGATCGTTGTTGCCCGCATTGATAACGAAGTCACTGTTAAGCGTTTCGCCCGACAAGCACATCGGGTGCAGCTACTGCCTGAGAACCCTGAATTTACGCCAATTGAGATCGACCTACGCCAACAAGAGCTAGCGATCGAAGGCATTGGCGTTGGCGTTATTCGCTCCGGTCTGTAGATCGGGGAAAAACAAGAGGTCACTATGCAACAAGCTATCCATCAACTCCTTGAACAGCCGAGTATTTGGCGCGCTAATGATGCACTTAAACGCTTGGAGCACCGCCAAGGCACCCATATACCAACCGGTTTTTCCACTTTAGATACTATACTTCCCGGTGGTGGCTTTCCTAATGCTGCGCTTACGGAAATTCTGCATGAGCATCATGGTGTTGGAGAGCTACGCTTAGCTATGCCCGCCTTAGCTCGGTTATCTCGGGGTGGCCGCTGGATTGCACTTATCGCACCACCTTTCATACCTTACCCACCCGCTTTAGCGGCTTGTGGGCTTGATCTCTCTCGAGTGTTAGTTGTCCACCCGGATAATCATCACCAAGCCCTTTGGTCAGTTGAGCAAGCGCTACGAGCAGGCACTTGTGCTGCGGTATTGGCATGGCCAAAGCGTTGCGATGATCGCAGCCTACGCCGGCTACAACTCGCTGCAGAATCGGGCAATAGCCTTGGTATGTTATTTCGAGAAGCAAAAGCTGCTGAGCAAAGTTCGCCTGCAGCATTACGCTTGCGTTTAGATCAAGCGCAAAATCAGCGTCTTGATGTAGGTATTTTAAAGTGTCGGGGTGCGCCTACTCAGGCCATTGAACTCGATACGGAACTGACTACGCCTATGCACACACAACAGCCACTGCCTCTAGAGCAATAAGACAACCTTTGCACTGATGCCCTGTAATGCTTTGGCTTTGTCTTTACTTTCCACAGTGCGATGCGCAAGCACTCAAGCAGGTGAGTGTCTGGGCAGGGCAGTTCACCTCGCGAGTCAGCCCCTCACCGCCCAATGCTGTGCTAATGGAAATTGGCGCAAGCTTGGCATATTTCGGTGGCTTAGAGGCACTTCGTAGCCGTATCAACACCGGTTTAGAACGCTTGGCAATAGTTGCCGCCTCCGGCATTGCACCCACTCCAACCGCAGCTTGGATGCTTGCACGTAGCGGCGATGACACGCCTATTACCACTCGCAACGATTTACGCGAGCGACTCGCTTTATTGCCTATTACATCTGCTGACCCTAAACATAAGACAATGGCGGCATTGCAGGGGCTTGGCTGTCAGTCCATCGGTGAAGTTCGAGCACTTCCGCTTGCTGGACTTACTCGGCGGCTTGGCCGGGAATTTATCCACCAGCTCCAGCGCGCTTATGGCGAGCGTCCTGATCCGCGCGATGCTTGGCACCCTCCCCATAAGCACCAAAGCGATTGTGAACTTGCTGCTGAGACAACGCATACCGATCAATTAAAACCTTACATGCATTCATTAATTGAGGCTTTATGTGGGCACCTTCGTAGTCTCAACTCAGGGGTAATGCGGTTGGAGTTTTCTTTGCTGCACCGACATCAGGCAATTACACCGCTTACCATCGGCATGCTAAGACCAAGCCATGACCCCATTCGTATTAAGACTTTATTGGATCATCGTTTAGAGCGCCTCTCATCGCCGGCTGGCGTCATAGGCCTACGCCTTGAAGCCGGTGATTTTCAAACCATGACACCGCAGCGTGGTGATTTACTTGATGGGGACAAAGACGCGCCGGACAACGATGCTTGGCAGGGACTTGTCGAGAATCTAAATCAGCGACTTGGCAAGCAACGAGTGCGCGGTCTGCGGTTACAAGCGGAACACCGTCCTGAGCGTGCTTGGTGTTATCAGCGCCCTGGTGAGCTTAGAGATACAAAACAAAGCCAAGCATCAGTCCCGTTGCGTCCATTTTGGCTACTCCCGCATCCAGCACCACTAGAAAGCGTGGCAGGTCGGCCTAATTACCACGGCCCTCTCATTTTAGAGGATGGCCCTGAGCGCATTGAGTCAGGCTGGTGGGATGGCGCTGATATTAGCCGTGATTATTATCGTGCGCGTAGCCCTGAAGGCGAAAAACTTTGGGTATTTCGTGATCGACGTGGCACTCGCGATTGGTTTTTGCACGGAATTTTTGCCTAGACCTCATTCAGTAAAGAGATCATTAGCGATGGCGAGTTCTAAGCCAGCCTATGCTGAGCTGCATTGTCTGAGTAATTTTAGCTTCTTACGCGGCGCCTCTCACCCTGAAGAGCTTATCGCCCGCGCTGCTCAATTAGGCTATTACGCGCTTGCAATAACCGATGAATGCTCGCTCGCTGGCGTAGTGCGCGCTCATGCGGCGGCTCGCGAAAAGCATATAAAACTCATCATTGGCAGTGAATTTAAATTAAGCGATAACACGCACTTGGTATTAATCGCTCCCGATCGAGCGGCTTATGCCAGACTCTCTGCGCTTATCTCGCTAGGCCGTACTCAGGCATCAAAGGGCAGTTATCAACTTGCCCGAGAAGACCTCCAGGATGGTATCCCTGGGTGTATGGCTTTACTGGTGATACAACCAGACACCACTGATGAAACAGCTGCTTGGTTGGCACGCACTTTTCCGCAACGTGCCGGGCTAACAACCGCTGTATGCTATGACGGCTACGATGCCGCGCGACTTAAACACTGCCAAGATCTTGCTAAACGCCATGACCTAAGAGCCGTAGCCAGCGGCGGGGTACTTATGCACCGGCGTGGCCGGCGTGCGCTACAAGACACCCTGAGCGCCATTCGTCAGGGCTGCCCCGTTCATGCATTAGGCCACACCATTCACAGTAATGGTGAGCGCCATTTACGACCTCGCTCAATCATTGCAAGAGATTACCCCCGGGCCATGATTGCTGAATCTCTGCGCATTGCCCGACGCTGCAGCTTCTCACTCGATGAGCTGCGCTATGAGTATCCCGAGGAGCTTGTTCCAACTGGACACACATCAGCGAGTTGGTTGCGCGAGTTGGTAAACCAAGGGGCGGCTGAGCGTTGGCCTAACGGTGTACCTGCTGATGTGAGAAACACACTAAATCATGAACTTACTCTAATTAAAGAACTGGCTTATGAGCCTTATTTTCTTACAGTTCACGACATGGTTGCGTTTGCTCGGCGCCAAGGCATTCTTTGTCAGGGTCGCGGATCAGCGGCTAATTCAGCTGTTTGTTATTGCTTAGGGATCACCGCTGTTGACCCCGCTCGTGCCAGTCTTTTATTTGAGCGATTTATTTCTCGAGAGCGTAATGAGCCACCCGATATTGATGTTGATTTTGAGCATGATCGGCGTGAAGAGGTCATTCAGTACATCTATCAAAAATATGGCCGTCACCGGGCGGCATTAGCAGCGACCGTCATCGCCTATCGTCCACGCAGCGCACTGCGTGATGTTGGCAAAGCCCTTGGTATTGATACAGCCACAATCGAACGCCTCACTGGCAATACACAGTGGTGGGATGGCAAAGCCATTCATGATGAACGGGTACACGAAGTGGGTCTCAATCCACATGAACCAGCAATTCAGCGGCTGTTAACGCTGGTCCGAGACATTATTGGTTTCCCACGCCATCTCTCACAGCATGTCGGCGGATTTGTGATCAGCCAAGGGCCATTAAGTGAACTCGTTCCGACGGAAAATGCGGCAATGGCGGGGCGCAGCATTATCCAATGGGACAAGGACGATCTTGAAACCCTAGGCTTACTTAAAGTGGATTGCCTAGCGCTTGGCATGCTGAGCGCTATTCGTCGAAGCTTAGCGCTTATCAAACAGCATCATAGCCGAACACTGACGCTTGCCGATGTGCCAGCAGAAGACCCACAGGTTTATGCCATGCTTTGCCGTGCCGATACGGTAGGCGTTTTTCAGGTTGAGTCACGCGCGCAAATGGCAATGTTACCGCGGCTGCGGCCAAGGCAGTTTTATGATTTGGTGATTGAAATATCAATTGTTCGCCCCGGCCCGATTCAAGGCGACATGGTTCATCCATATCTGCGCCGACGTAACGGCGAAGAACCCGTTAAATTCCCCAGCAAAGAGGTTCGCGGCGTTCTTGAGCGCACGCTTGGCGTGCCCATTTTTCAAGAACAGGTCATGCAACTAGCGATCGTAGCAGCGGGGTTTAGTCCTGGTGAGGCGGATCAATTACGCCGGGCGATGGCAGCATGGAAAAAACGCGGCGGACTCGGCCCTTTTCGGGACCGGCTATTAGAGGGCATGGCCGAACGAGGCTACTCGCCGGTATTTGCTGAGCGCGTATTCGAGCAAATCTATGGCTTTGGTGAGTACGGCTTTCCTGAATCGCACGCGGCAAGCTTTGCCCTGCTGGTTTACATCTCCGCTTGGATTAAATATCACTACCCCGAAGTGTTTGTTTGCGCGCTATTAAACAGCCAGCCAATGGGGTTTTATGCACCTGCACAGCTAGTAAGCGATGCGCGCGAACACAAAGTAGAGGTTCGCGCTGTAGACATTCGTGATAGCGACTGGGATTGCACTTTAGAGCCGGTTACAGGACAGCGCCCTGCTCTGAGACTTGGGTTGCGATTAATTCGTGGTTTGGGCGCGGCGGCGGCAAAGCGCATTATGAGCGCACGCGATAACGGCCCAGCTTTTTTTGATATTGCTGAGCTTGCACGCCGGGCTAAGCTTGATCGAGGTGATCTTCGCGCACTTGCCGATGCAGGTGCGCTTAGTACTCTAGCGGGGCACCGGCGTCAGGCTTGGTGGCAAGTGCTTGGCGTAGAAGCCACCGGGCCATTACTGGAAAACGCTCCACTTCGTGAACCCACTCCCGCATTAAGCCCCCCCAGCGAAGCCACTAACCTAATGAGTGATTACCGCAGCCTAGGCCTGACTTTAGGCCGCCACCCTCTGGCACTTCTTCGTCAGCGGTTACGCCAACAAGGCTATCGACCTAGCCACGAGCTCCACACGGTGAGCCATCGACGAATTGCTCGCTGCGCCGGCCTTGTGATCAATCGTCAGCGCCCAGGCGCTGCCGGTGGTGTTGTTTTTCTAACCTTAGAAGATGAAGCAGGCTCTACTAATATTGTGATTTGGAAAGACTTAGCCGAGCGCCAACGGCAAATTATACTCAATGCCCAGTTATTAGGCGTGGTTGGCATTTGGGAGCGCCAAGGCGATGTCTGTCATTTAGTTGCTGGCCGGCTTGAAGATCACAGTCATTTGCTCGGCGAATTACCAACTCGCTCTCGTGATTTTAACTAAGTTATATTTTGCGAGTGGATCGACGGACAAATTGCCTACCAAAGCTTTATGATGGTGATCTAATTACTATCACCGCGTCTATCGAGCAGGATCAATTGCAATGCCCCAGCGCAGTGAGCGCCCTTCGGCACAAGCCATCCTACAACGCGTATTTGGCTATCCTGCCTTTCGTGGCGCCCAAGCAGAGGTAATTGATTGTGTGGCTAGCGGTGGTCATGCCTTAGTCCTTATGCCCACCGGCGGTGGGAAGTCGCTATGCTTCCAAATTCCTGCCCTAATGCGCAGCGGCGTGGGCATTGTCGTCTCTCCGCTTATTGCATTGATGCAAGACCAAGTCAGCGCACTTCGGCAACAAGGCGTCAAAGCAGCAGCGCTACATTCAAGTCTATCGCTTGATGAGCGCAGCCAAGTTGAACATGATCTCTACCAAGGTAATTTGGACTTACTCTACGTTGCGCCAGAGCGATTGCTTGCGGGCGACTTACTAGCCCGACTGGGCCGCCTTGATATCGCCCTATTCGCCATTGATGAGGCGCACTGTGTATCGCAATGGGGGCATGATTTTCGCCCGGAATACCTGCAACTTGGCACACTCGTTGAGCGCTTTCCGGCGGTGCCATGCATTGCGCTTACCGCCACTGCAGATAATCGCACGCGTGAGGAAATCCGCCGACGGTTACTCCCACCTGATGCCGCGCTTTTTACGGCGAGCTTTGACCGCACTAATATCCGCTATCAGGTGGGCCTAAAAGATCGGCCGCGCGATCAATTACTGGCTTTTATTCAACAACACCATGCTGGCGAATCCGGAATTGTCTATTGCATGTCGCGGCGAGCAACAGAGCAAATCGCCGACTGGCTAAACGCCCGCGATATCCCTGCATTGGCCTATCACGCAGGGCTTGATGCAAGCGTTCGTGAGCATCACCAATCGCGGTTTTTACGTGAAGAAGGCTTAGTCATCGTCGCTACCGTGGCCTTTGGTATGGGTATTGATAAGCCTGATGTGCGCTTTGTTGCGCATCTTGATCTGCCAAAAACTTTGGAAGCCTATTACCAAGAGACCGGTCGTGCAGGCCGGGACGGCTTACCAGCGGATGCTTGGCTCGTCTATGGCCTACAAGATATCTATCGGATCCGGCAAATGAGTGCCGACTCTTCGGCTGGCGAGGCCCATAAACAAAGTGAACATCGTCGCTTTAAGGCACTACTCGGTTTTTGTGAGACCACCGAATGTCGACGCCCAGCACTTCTAGGCCATTTCAATGAAACGCATCCGGGCCATTGCGGTTATTGCGATAACTGCTCAGCGCCTCCGCGCACTTGGGAGGCTACGGCTGCCGCGCAGCAACTCCTTTCTTGCGTCTACCGCACGGGACAGCGCTTTGGTGCCGGTCATGTCATTGCGGTACTAAGGGGTGAGCGTACGGAACGCATGCAACACCTCGGACATGATCGTCTAAGCACCTTTGGCATCGGCAAAGACCTTCCACCAGCGACTTGGCAATCCGTGATTCGACAACTGCTTGCCCACGGTTTTCTTGCGCCTGACCCCGAAGGTCATGGTGGTTTAAGACTAACCGAAGCCTGTCGGCCGTTATTACGGGGCGAGCATGCACTGATGCTTCGCGAAGACCTGCCCGCTACTAAACCCGTCGCCCAGCGTCGGATCGCGGCCAGTGACGTGGCCGTAGATCCGGACACTTGGGCGGCACTGCGGGCGGAACGCCGTCGTCTTGCTGAAGCGGAGAGCGTGCCACCCTATGTCATCTTCCACGACGCCACACTGCTTGCCATGCTGGAGCAACAGCCAAGAAATTTACAGGAATTTGCGGCACTGCCTGGGGTAGGTGCCCGTAAATTAGAGCGTTATGGTGAGGCGTTTCTAAGTGCGCTTAAGCAACTCTCAAATGCGCGCATCAGTTAGACTGTGGGCATGTCATATGCCGTAACCGGTTGGCGCCAGTACCTTGGCGTATTTCGTTATAGCCGCCGTGCGATTGCCCTTGTCTGGCAAACCAGTCGCATACTCACGGTTGTTCTCGCCGCTGCAACAATCGTTGCAGGCTTACTGCCAGCAGCCGCCGCGTGGGTTGGTCAACTGATCGTTGATGGTGTGCTAGCGGCCATCGAAGCCGATGCTGGCGTGCCTCGGCGATTATTCTGGTTGGTCGGCTTTGAGGGGCTGATCATTGCGGGTATTGCAGCAGGACAGCGTGCTATCCAGACCACACAATCCCTACTTCGCGCTCAATTAGGCCAGCGCGTCAACGTCATGATTCTTGAAAAAGCCCAAACGCTGCAATTGGCAGATTTTGAAGACTCAGAGTTCTACGACAAGCTCACTCGCGCTCGCCGTGAGGCATCAAGCCGTCCACTAAGTCTTGTTAATCGCACCTTTGGGCTGATTCAAAATGCAATCTCTCTAGCGAGTTTTGCCGGCTTATTGTTGGGATTTTCTCCGTGGGCAGTCGCCATTCTTATCGCAGCCGGGCTGCCGCAATTTTTCTCAGAAGCAAAGTTCTCCGGTGATGCATTTCGTTTGTTTCGCTGGCGTAGCCCCGATACGCGAGAGCAAATGTATTTAGAAACCGTACTCGCCCGCGAAGACAGTGCTAAGGAGGTGAAGTTATTCGGCCTTGGCCCGTTATTGCTCGAGCGGTATCGGAATATCTTTGCTCGCCTTTATCGCGAAGATCGCCGGCTCACACTTCGTCGAGATATTTGGGGATTTGCACTCGGCCTTTTCTCCACCCTGGCGTTCTATGCAACCTATGCGTGGATTGTGCTGAGTACGGTGAATGGCGGCATTACGCTTGGCCAGATGACCATGTACTTGGCGGTGTTTAGACAAGGCCAAAGTGCGGTGAGTGCAAGCCTTACCGCCATTAGTGGCATGTACGAGGACAACCTTTATCTATCCAATCTGTATGAATACCTTGAGCAGCCCATTAGCGTTGGCCAAGGCGAGATAACCGAAGGCGCTCGACCGGGTGATGGCTTACGCTTTGAATCTGTCAGCTTTCGCTACCCCGGAACAGCAGACAATGCCCTCTCTAATATCTCTCTCCATCTATCCCCCGGACATAGCTTAGCGCTTGTCGGTGACAACGGCTCAGGGAAAACCACCCTGATTAAGCTATTGGCTGGCCTTTACGCACCCAACCAAGGCCGGATTATGTTGGATGGAACGGATTTACGTGACTGGAGCGCTGATGCATTACGTGCGCGCATTGGCATTATTTTTCAGGACTTTATGCGCTACCAACTGCCGGTGGGCGAGAATATTGGCGCGGGCGATGTTCGCCACTTTAATGATGAAGCTCGTTGGCAACGTGCAGCCGAAAAAAGCCTAGCTAATAGTTTTATCGATCGTATTCCCGGGGGATATCACGCTCAACTTGGACGCTGGTTTAAAGATGGTCGTGAGCTATCGGGTGGGCAATGGCAAAAGGTTGCTGTGGCCCGTGCATTTATGCGTGAAGCCGCTGATATTTTAGTCTTAGATGAGCCCACCGCCTCCATGGATGCGGGTGCCGAGGCAGAGATATTTGCGCACTTTAGCGCATTGACCCGAGCGCGCATGGCAATTTTGATCTCGCACCGTTTTTCGACTGTACGCATTGCCGATGAAATCGTGGTCATTGAGCAAGGACGCATTATCGAGCGCGGCAATCACTCAAGTTTACTCGCTGCCGATGGCCGCTATGCGCGCTTATTCCACCTCCAGGCGGCTGGCTACCAATGAGCACATCAAGCACGCGTCGGCTCATTTGGATTTATGGCCGCCATACCCACTGCCAACGGGCCGCTCGCAATCTCCTACGCGATTGTAAAACATCATCCATCGCCTGGCTTGACGTGCCCGGCGCTCATGCCCGGAGGCAACTAGGCCAAACACGGCAAGCAGGCGTAATCGATGCTCATCAAGGTCTTGATCCAGACGAATTTGGCGCAGTAAGCGGCGCGATTATTGGTGGCGGTGCGTTAATCATGATGACCCCTGCGCCAGCCAATTGGCTGAGCATTACCGACTCCTACCCACCACCTTGGCTGAGCGATGGATTGGTATCTACGGATCTAAATACTGGCTTTATTAAGCGCTTGATACGGCATCTGCAAACGGCCCCTTTCGTGGAAGTAATGAATGCTGATCAGCCATTCGAGCGCACCCCCATTGCCGCCATTAAGCCCGACCCACAACCGCAGCCCGATAAAGCGATCCCCAACGCTGAACAGCAAGTCGTGATCGATGCCATCACTCAGTTACCCAAACGCCGAGCCCCCAGCGTGATCTTCATTAGCGCTGATCGCGGTCGGGGCAAATCAGCGGCATTAGGAATGGCGATAAAAACACTAAAAAATGACAGCATTCGGGTTAGTGGCCCATCCCGGGCAGCCCTTGCTAGCGTTGCCGCCCATGCAGGAGCGGCCATGCCGGAATTTTTACCGCCAGAGCACATCCAACCACACCACTCTCTGTTAATGATTGATGAGGCTGCCGCTTTGCCCCTAGGCGTTATCCACCAATGTCTTAACGGCAATCCGCATTGTGTGCTGACTGGCACCGTGCATGGCTATGAGGGAAGCGGCCGCGGTTTGACCCTACGCCTGGCCAAAGCGCTCGAGCAACAGGGTGTCGATTTGATTCGCCTGAGCCTGCATCAACCGCTGCGCTTTCCGGCACACGACCCGCTCGAGCAATTTACTGATCAGCTTTTACTATTAAGGGCAGAGCCTCCCGCCATTAACCCCCAATTTAGGTCAGGCCCTATTCGCATTCAAATTGAAGCCGCGGCGAGCCTCGCCAATCATGAGCAGCGTCTTGAGCCCGTATTTGCTCACCTTGTCGCCGCGCACTACCAAACACGACCACGTGATTTGCGCCAACTCCTCGATGATCCAGAAATTATCATCCATAGCGCTTGGGTAGACGACCAGGTCGTGGGCGTGAGTATTTCGCGCCCCGAAGGTGGCTTTAGCGCTACACTGACTGAACAAATATATCGAGGCGAGCGACGTCCGGCCGGTCATTTGATTGCTCAGTCACTGACCTTCCACGCGGGAATATCTCAAGCGGCCATGCAAAAGGGCCTGCGTATCCAGCGCATTGCCGTTCACCCAGATCAGCGCCGCTGCGGCATCGGTCTTGCGCTTATAGCAGCGGCGCGCGAGCTGGCGATCAGTAAAAAGCTCGATTGGCTTGGCACAAGCTTTGGTGCAAGCGCTGAGTTGCTCGACTTCTGGCAACAAACAGGATTGAAGTGCGTGCGTGTTGGCAATCGCTTAGATCCGCGCAGTGGATCGCATGCGGTGATTATGCTGGAGGGCTTAAGCCAAGCAGGTAGAGCGCTTTTTACCGATGCACGGCATCGACTCGCTGTACATTTACCCGATCAAGCCGAGCACTCGCTTGCGCGTTGGCCTCAGGAGCAGATAAGACACCTCATGCAGGATCTGCCCTCACCACAGCCCGCTGACATTGATCGATTGGATTTGCATACATTTGCAACCGGCCAGCGGCGGTTATTGGATAGCCATGGCGCTCTCAAACGATGGCTTGCACAATCCGGGGCCGCTAGTCGATTATCCTCTAGACAACAACAGTTACTAAGAACAGCCGTAGCGAATCCCCTTGATACGGCCAGCATAACCACCGCCGCCGGCACGGCAGGTTGGCGTGAGGCATTGGCAGAACTACGCAAAAGCATTCAACAGGGACTGAGCATAAGCGATGAGTAATGACTGCATCCGCATTCGCGGCGCGCGCCAAAATAACCTGCGCAACCTCGATTTAGATCTGCCAACCGGTGAATTGGCCGTGATTACAGGTGTTTCCGGATCCGGTAAATCCTCTCTGGCCTTTGACACCATTTATGCCGAGGGTCAACGCCGCTACGTTGAGACATTCTCTCCGTATGCCCGACAATTTCTCGATCGCATGGATCGTCCAGCCACTGATCGTGTTCAAGGCATTCCGCCAGCAATTGCCATTGATCAAACCAACCCAGTACGCACCTCTCGCTCAACAGTCGGCACGATGACCGAGTTGGCCGACCACTTAAAGCTGTTGTTTGCGCGCGCTGCCCGACTTTACTGCGGTGGCTGCGGCTGTGAAGTAACCCGGGATAGTGCCGATGGCGTTTACGCGAGATTGCAAAGTCGCTGCCCTGATCAGCGCATCATTGTAGCGTTTGAACTAGCCATTCCTGAAAGCTATGACGAAACCGAAATGCGCGCCCTGCTCGAGCGACAGGGTTATACCCGAATTGTTCGGCAAAATGCCACAACCCTGCGTGTCATCCAAGATCGATTGCGGGTCGATGCATCACGCCGTGATCGGTTAATCGAAGCCATTGAGACGGCGTTTATCCACGGCCGCGGGCAGATGCTGATCGAGTCGCTTAATGAAGCACGTGAGCCAATGGCTGAACATCGGTTTTCACAAACGCTGCATTGTCCCGATTGCGATCGGCATTATCGCGATCCTGTGCCCAGTTTATTTTCGTTCAACTCCCCCTTTGGCGCCTGCGAGACCTGCCGTGGGTTTGGCCGGGTGATGGGCATTGATTATGGATTGGTGATTCCTGATCCACGTAAAAGCCTTGCCAACGGCGCCATACGCCCTTGGCAATCCGGCAAATCCGCTGAATGCCAAAAAGACCTGATGCGTCATGCGCGCCAACATGGCGTCGCAACGGATATCCCTTGGGAGGATTTGCCGGCCGACGATAAAAACTGGGTGATTAACGGGGAAGGTAGCGGCCGATCGCAATGGTATGGAGTGCGCGGTTTTTTTGACTGGCTAGAAGCCAAAAGCTATCGCATGCATGTCCGCGTGCTGTTATCAAAATACCGAAGCTATGACTTATGCCCTGATTGTGATGGCGCGCGACTAAAGCCCGAGGCGCTGCTCTGGCGCTTAGGTGGGCATGCTGAAGCCGCTGATGCCATGCCTTTTAAGGCCCGTCATCGCCCCCGCGGCAGCACGCTTGAGAGTGAGCGTTTTCACGGCTTGCCGGGGTTAAATATGCATGACCTCATGAGCCTGCCACTTAACCGAACCGCGGCATTTTTTGCGCAACTCACACTAGCGCCACCGCTTGATCAAGCCGTTCCGGTTTTGCTGGATGCGATTAGAGCTCGGCTGGGCTTTCTCCAGCAGGTTGGCGTGGGCTATCTCACCCTAGAGCGACAATCACGCACGCTCTCAGGTGGTGAAGTCCAGCGCATTAATCTAACCACCGCCTTGGGCACTTCGTTGGTGAATACGCTGTTTGTTTTGGATGAGCCGAGCATTGGCCTGCATCCGCGCGATATTGAGCGTATTACTACCGTCATGCACCGGTTACGCGATGTCGGTAACACTCTGTTAGTGGTCGAACATGATCCCGATATTATTAGAGCCGCTGACCGAATTATTGATATTGGGCCGGGGCCCGGCCGCGCCGGGGGGCACATTGTATTCAACGGAACACCAAATGCGCTTCTTAGCGATACCCAATCATTAACAGGCGCCTATTTGCGTGGCGAACGTCACGTCATTGCCAATGCTCGCAATGACCGGCCCGCGCCTGAGCATTGGCTTAGCGTGCACGGAGCCAGTGAGCATAATTTGCGCGATATTGATGTGCACTTACCCCTCCACCGTATGGTCTGCCTGACCGGTGTATCAGGATCGGGCAAATCCACGCTGTTGGAGTCGATTGTTTATCGCGGTTTGCGCAAAGCCATGGGTGAGGCCGTTGATCAACCCGGTGCACATGCCAGTCTCACAGGCACTGAGTCTATTGATGAGGTCATTTTAGTCGACCAATCGGCAATTGGACGGACCACACGTTCAAATCCTGCTAGCTATGTCGGCGCTTTTGACCCAATCCGAAAAGCGTTTGCTCGCGAGCCGCTTGCCAAAGAGCGCGGCTATACGGCGGGAACCTTTAGCTTTAATGCCGGCGCCGGGCGCTGTCCGGCCTGCGGTGGCAATGGTTTTGAACACGTCGAGATGCAGTTTTTATCCGACGTTTATTTGCGCTGCCCGAGCTGTGACGGCCGGCGTTATCGGGACACAGTGCTTGAGGTCCGGCTGCCACCGGCGAGCGATTGTGATCGCCTGCCAGCCACTATTGCCGATTGCCTTGAAATGACCGTGAATGAAGCACGGGCTTTTTTTGCGGATGCGCCCGATGTTCTTCGCGGTTTAGAGCCCTTAGCCGCCGTTGGTTTGGGATATATGCCTTTAGGCCAACCGGTACCAACGCTCTCCGGGGGCGAGGCGCAACGGCTTAAATTGGCCGGGCACTTGGCCAAAGCGAGTAAGCGCCGCGGCGGGCATAAATTATTTTTATTGGATGAGCCCACCACGGGACTTCATTTTGAAGATATTCGTGTTTTGCTCACCGCATTGGAGCGACTGATTGATGCGGGTCACTCAGTCATCCTAATCGAGCATAACCTAGATGTAATGATGGCAGCCGATTGGCTTATCGACCTAGGCCCTGAAGGCGGCGATGGTGGCGGTGCATTAATGGGCGTTGGCCCACCAGAGACATTAATGGCATTACCCGATAGCCACACCGGCCAGGCCTTAGCCCGTTATCAGAGCGCACGTAACACCCCAGGCGATCAGACCGCTTCTGTGGCAGAGATCGCCGAGCCGCCACCGCGGGACCGGGCCATACAAGTCTGGCAAGCCCGTGAGCATAATTTACGCGGTATTGATCTGAGAATTCCTCATGAGCGTTTAACAGTGATCACCGGATTATCTGGCTCTGGCAAAAGCACGCTGGCTTTTGACATTATTTTCAATGAGGGCCAGCGTCGCTACCTAGAGTCACTCAATGCCTATGCCCGACAGTTTGTCCAGCCCGCGGCGCGGCCTGATGTGGATGCAGTCTATGGTATCCCACCGACAGTCGCGATTGAACAGCGCACCAGTCGCGGTGGTCATAAGAGCACGGTGGCAACACTCACAGAGTTGCATCACTTTTTAAGGCTTTTGTTCGTCAAACTCGGCACGCAGTACTGCCCAGATTGTGATTTGCCCATTAGCGAGCAAAGCCGCGAGTCGATTGCCGCCCACCTAGTTAAACAACATCGCGGCCAACCCACTCGCTTGCTTGCGCCACTTATTGTTGCACGCAAAGGCTATTACACCGATCTCGCGCAATGGGCGGCAAGCAAGGGCTTTGCGACATTATGCGTCGATGGCGTCGATCAGCCCACTGATGACTGGCCTCGATTAGATCGCTACCAAGAGCATGATATTGATTTACCGATCGGTAAAATCACGCCAGATCCAGCGACCGAAAAAACGCTTAATGAAGCACTTAAGCAAGCGCTTGCCTACGGTCGCGGTCAAGTTAAGGTGGCTGATCACACCGGGGAGACCACGTTATTTTCAACAAAACGCGCCTGTCCCGGCTGTGCTCGTAGCTTTGCTGAACTTGACCCACGGCTTTTCTCTTACAACACCCGCCATGGCTGGTGTCCAAGCTGCTATGGCACCGGCAGGCTGATCCAAGGGTTTGATCACGAGCAAACCGGTGAAGAATCACAATGGCGCGGCAGTGAGGCTGAGGTACGCCGCCGCTGCCCAAGCTGTCATGGCCATCGTCTCCGTCCCGAAGCACTCGCTGTGCGTTTTCTTGATCACGGCATTGCGCATTACGGGGGATTATCCGTCGCCGAGGCCGATCAGTTTTTCAAGGACGTCACTTTAGCGGGCCGTGAGGCCGCCGTGGCCCGGGATGTTCTCACTGAGCTGCACGGACGGCTTGGGTTTTTGCGTTCGGTTGGACTCGATTACCTCAGCCTAGATCGTGCGGCCCCTACACTCTCCGGTGGCGAAGCCCAACGGATTCGGCTTGCCGCTCAGCTTGGTTCAAATCTCCAAGGGGTTTGCTACATCCTCGATGAGCCAACCATTGGCCTGCATGCCCGAGATAATCAAATGCTCCTCGATACGCTCACTGCATTAGAACAAAAAGGCAATACATTGGTGGTAGTCGAGCACGATGAGGACACCATTCGGCGTGCTGAACATGTTATCGACTTAGGCCCAGGCGCGGGTGTGCGCGGTGGTCAGATTGTTGCGGAGGGCAGCCTGCAAGATTTACTCGATAACCCCAACTCAGTGACTGGACGCGCTCTCACTCAGCCATTGCAACACCCACTTCTTGGAAAGCGCCGTGATCCCCACAAAGCCAGTGCCATCACGCTCAAAGGCGCTGATGCTAATAACCTTCAACGCGTTAATGTCCGAATTCCGCTTGCCTGTTTGACCGGCGTGAGCGGCGTTTCGGGGTCGGGTAAAAGCACATTGATTCGGGAAGTCCTGCACAGCAATCTTGCCCGTCGACTTGGCCGCGACGGTGACCCAAATGCCACGCTGACTGGGGTTCGTCGCCTGAGCGGTGCTGAGTCTATTGATCGCATTCTTGAAGTAGACCAAACCCCCATTGGTAAAACACCAC
>Ga0102930_1000124_pt1 | contig 23817 bp, 20 predicted proteins | sample SalPon1_B_H2O_MG_FD_84514 | JGI IMG/M metagenome (GOLD analysis project Ga0102930, IMG submission 84514) | Salt pond water microbial communities from South San Francisco under conditions of wetland restoration - Salt Pond MetaG R1_B_H2O_MG | ecosystem: Environmental > Aquatic > Non-marine Saline... | reverse complement strand
TTTTATAATACCTTGCTATAGTACAAGATCGATAGAACGCTAATAAATTATTTTTTTTATATTTATATAATTGATAATGAGATGTTTAAATTGTATCTAAAATCTTATATCTAAAGTCTCATATCTTAGTCGGACACGACTATATTAAAATACATTAGTGTCCGATTAAAATATATCATCATACTTGTTGTACTTATAATAAGCGAGTTGAGCTGCTTAATTTTATAATCACTTGCTAAACTAGGTGTATGATAGAAGACTAATAAATGGCTTTTATAAGATTTATTTAGCTGATATATAGTTGTTTAAATTTCATCTCATATCCCATATTTTACTGGGACCGCCTTTATATTAAACCCTAATTTAAATTTATAATAAATCTAAATTAATTTGAACTATGCTTAACTATTTCTTATATGACCATCACCAAAAACGTAATATTTATTTGTAACTAATTGTTCAAGTCCTAGTGGTCCTCTGTGATGTAGCTTATCAGTACTTATGGCAAGTTCAGCACCTACGCCCATTTGGCCACCATCGGTAAACCTTGATGATGCATTTTGATAAACTGCGGCAGCATCAACCTCCTGCATGAATTTTTCTGCCTCTTTTTGATCTTGAGTCATGATTACACTTGAATGTTTACCACTATGTGCATTGATTATTTTAATGGCATCATCAATATCATTACAAGTTGACACTAAGAGTCGCATGGCTAAAAATTCTTCTTTCCAAATGGATGGATTTTCAATTTTTTCAACCTCATCAACAACTTCTCTCACCACCTCATTGCCAACTACACTTACTTTTGCTGATTTCAAGGTTTGTATTAAATCTTTAATCTTTGTAGATAAATCAGGTAATTTTTTATCTAAAAGTACTTTATCTAATGCATTACAACCTGATATTTTATCAGTTTTAGCATTGATAATCACTTTTTTACTGATTTCCCAATCTGCATTTGGACTGACATATAAAAAGTTATTTCCTCTACCACTCACTAAAACAGCACATTGAGCATGCTGCTTTACAAATTCAATTAATTTTTCACCTCCACGAGGGACAATTAAATCCAGTTTTTCATCCGGATTTCTTAAAAATTCTTGTGTAGCCTTTCGATCTAAATGCATGAGATTAATCCAGTCTTTACTTAGTCCATTCGACTCAAGAGCTTCATGCCAGCATTTTTCAAGTTCGATATTGGAATGATAAGCCTCTTTCCCCCCTTTTAATAGAATTTTGTTGTTAGCTTTAAAAGCCAAAACTGCGGCTTCTATAGTTACATCCGGTCTGGATTCATAAATGATCAAAATAGTTCCGAATGGATCTGTTTTATTGGTGATTTTCAACCCGGAATCCAACTCTCTTGTAGATTTGACTTTTCCTACCGGATCTTCCTGATCTTTCACTTCTTGTACAGCTCTTATCATATCATCTACCTTTGCATCATTTACGATAAGTCTGTCATATAATGCCTGATCATTTTTATCAAATGCTTCTAAATCTTTCTTATTAGCATCTATTATTGCTTCTTTATTTTTTTGAAGCAAATTGATCATTGATTCTAATACTTGATCTTTTATTTTACTTTCTAATAATTTCATAAATTTAATTTCAGATTAAACAATAAATTGAGTTCCTACTTGCTTGCCCTCTAATATATCTATTAATATGTTATCTTCTTTACCATTAGCAATGTAAGTAGGTATATTTTTACAAGCGGTTGTTTTAGCAATTCTCAGTTTAGATTCCATGCCACCGCGACCTTCACCTTCGCCTTTGTTGTTTTCCTTAACATATTTCTCCACATTTTCATGTACTTTAACTTTATGGAGCAGTTTTGTTTCATTATCCTCAGGGTGCCCGGTGTATAAGCCGTTTATATCAGTTAACATGATTAATTTGTCAGCATTTACTAATTCAGCCACTAAGCTTGCTAATTCATCATTATCTGAAAACATAGACATTGATAAAGATACAGCATCATCTTCATTAGCAATAGGTACGATTCCTTCTGCTAGCAAGCCTTCATAGCAGTTAATCATATTTTCTCTGTATTTCCCGGGTGAAAAATCTCGTTTTGTGGCTAACACTTGTGCACATCTCATGCCATAATCATGAAACATAGAGTAGTAGTGTCTCATCATTCGGGGCTGACCTACTGATGAGTATATTTGCCTGCGTGTAGTGCTGTCTTCAGCATTACATGTTCCTAAAACTTCTTTTCCGGCAATAGCAGAACCTGATGAAACTAAAACGGTAATAATGCCACGTTCATACATGTAAGCTATTTGGCGAACTAAATTTTTAAGAATAGGTCCCACAATTCTATTGTTAATGTTTGTCATTACATTGGTACCAACTTTGACAACTATTCTTTGTTTATGCATGTTTTTTATTTGATTAATTATTCTTCTTCTCCTAATTCAACTGCTCTATCAAAGGCAGCATAAGCAGCTTCTTCTATTAATTTTTCCACATTGTTATCTTTCATAGAGTCTAATGCAGCACGTGTGGTTCCTCCTTTAGATGCCACACGATCCATCCATTTTAAAGGTGTCATATCAGATTCATTAAACAATTTTACGGCGCCTTCAAAAGTCATACTGACTAATACTTTTGAATCATTATCAGAGAATCCCATTTTTTTAGCAGCTGCTAACATTGACTGCATAAAGTAAAACACATAGGCCGGTCCACTTCCGGATATACCTGTGGATGCGTTGATGAAATTTTCATTTTTTACTCTTATTGATTTTCCGGTTGTATCTAATAAATTTCTAACCATTAACAGTTCTACACGGCTTACATCATCTGATTCAGTGTAAGATGTTACTCCTAAACCTACCTTAGCTGGGAGGTTTGGCATGGTTCTTACTACTTTTTTCATCCCCAGGTCTTCCTGAATTTTCCCGATGGTTACGCCGGCCATCAGGGAAACAAATATTTGCTGTTGATTAAGCATAGGTTTCATCTCTGAGAATAATTCATCACAATGATAAGGTTTTACAGCTATAAAAACGATATCTGCCTCCGGTAGACAATCTTTTAGGTTATCGTAAACATCAAAAAGATTATCTTCTTTTAACTCTTTTTGTTTTTCTACAGAAGTGTCATATATCATTAATTTTTTTCTGTTGAGCAATAAAGATTTTGCCATTCCCTGAGAATAGGTTAATCCCATATTTCCACCTCCTATAACAAGTACTTTCATATTAAATAGTTATTTGATTTTTTAAAGTTATGAAATTCATACATTTTAGAATTAAAAAAACTGAAAAGTATATAACATAATAATGATATATAAACAATTCAGTTCTTGTGCTAGATAATAAATACCTTAGTGTTTTTTATTCCTGTTTTTGTTTTCTAAGTGTTCAGGCTTATTTATTAAGGCTTTTCTAGAAACTTTTTCTTTCTTAGTTCTTGGGTCAATTCCAAAATACTTAACTTCTAGGATGTCTCCTAATTGAACAACATCAGTTACATTTTCAGTTCTTTCCCAGGCCAATTCAGAAATATGCAGTAATACTTCATTACCGGGTGCTTCTGTGTATTCTACTACGGCACCAAAGTCTAATAATTTAATGACTTTAACCTCATAAGTGTTACCTTTTTCAGGAACAAAGGTTAAGGCATCTATTTTTTGTAATACCTGATCAATTCCTTCCTGGTTAGTTCCCATAATTTCTACAATACCTTTTTCATTCTCATCATCTTCATTGACTACTATTGTAGTTTCTGTTTCTTTTTGAAGTTCTTGAATTGTTTTTCCTCCCGGACCTATTAAACCACCTATAAATTCAGCTGGGATAGATCTGGTTACAATTTTAGGGGCATGTTCTTTAGGTTCTTTTCTAGGGGAGTCAATGGTATTATTGATTTTTTCTAAAATATGTAATCTACCTTCTCTAGCTTGTTTTAAGGCTTTCACAAGAATATCATAAGATAATCCCTTAACCTTTATGTCCATTTGGCATGCCGTAATTCCGTCAGCTGTTCCGGTTACTTTAAAGTCCATGTCACCTAAGTGGTCTTCATCACCTAAAATATCAGAAAGAATAGCATAATCTTCACCATCGCTAATTAATCCCATTGCAATTCCGGAAACCGGTTTTTCAAGTTGAATACCTGCGTCTAATAAAGACATGGTTCCGGCGCAGACAGTAGCCATAGAAGAAGATCCGTTAGACTCTAAGACTTCTGAAACTACACGAACGGTGTATGGACAGCTTTCCGGTATCATTCCTTTTAAGGCGCGTTGCGCTAAGTTTCCATGACCGATTTCTCTCCGGGATGTTCCTCGGATAGGATAAGCCTCTCCGGTACAAAAAGGAGGAAAGTTATAATGTAAATAAAAGGTTTCTTCGCTTTGTAATGTAGGGTTATCAACTACATTAGCTTCTCTTGAAGTTCCTAATGTGGTTGTGGCTAAAGCTTGTGTTTCCCCTCTTGTAAAAACTGCTGAACCGTGTGTAGACGGTAAATAATCTACTTCACACCAGATAGGTCTTATTTCATCTAGCTTTCTGCCGTCTAATCTAATTCTTTCTTTTAAGGTTAATTTTCTAATCGCTTCCTTTTGAGCTTCTGCAAAATATGAGCTGATTAAATCTCCCTTTTCCTCTAATTCTTCATCAGAATAAGATGATTTAATTTCATCTTTAAGTGCTGAGAATTTTAACCCTCTTTCTTTTTTCTCTAGTCCCTCTTGAGCAATTTCATAACATTTATCAAAAGCCTCATTAAATATTTTTTCTTTTAGATCTTCATCTTTAGCTTCTGTTTCGTATTCTCTTATTTCTTTTTTGCCAACTTTTTCAGCTAATCTTCTTTGTGCTTTGCATTGTTCAATAATGGCTTTATGACCTACTTTAATTGCTTCAGCCATTTCTTCCTCCGTACATTCATCCATTTCTCCTTCTACCATAGCAACGCTATCTTCTGAAGCGCCAATCATCATATCAATGTCAGATTCTTCGAGTTGCTTTGTGCTTGGGTTGACAATAAACTCACCATTAATTCTACCTACACGTACTTCTGAAATTGGATATTCAAATGGAATATCAGATAATTGAATAGCTGTTGAGGCGGCAAGCCCGGCCAGGGCATCAGGTATAACTTCATTATCATAAGACATCAACTGGATCATTACCTGTGTTTCAAATTTATAGTCTTTTGGGAATAGCGGACGTAAAACTCGATCTACTAACCTCATGGTTAGAATTTCTTCATTACTTGGTCTGGCTTCACGTTTCATAAAACCTCCCGGATAACGCCCTGCGGCTGCAAATTTTTCTCTGTAATCTACAGTTAAGGGGAAAAAATCTAAATTACTTTTTTTGTAAGCTGATACTACTGTACAAAGTAGCATGGTATCACCCATTTGAACAACTACAGAACCATGCGCTTGTTTAGCTAACTTTCCCGTTTCTATAGAAATTTCACGTCCATCATCTAAGGTGATAATTTCTTTACTTGTTTTTGGAATCATATTTATTTATTTGACTTTGCTTTTTATCGATTATCGATAAATAAATTTGTGTAGTAGATTTTGATGATAATCTGTAGAAAGCTAATAATCAAAAAAAAAGAGGCGTTAAGCCTCTTTGAATTATTTTCTTAATTTTAATTCTTTAATGATATTTCTATAACGTGTAATATCTTTTTTAATTAAATAATTAAGTAAATCTCTTCGCTTACCTACTAATTCTACTAAAGATTTTTTTGAATTGTAATCTTTTTTGTTGTTTTTTAGATGCGCAGAAATAGCTTCTATTCTTTTTGTGAATAAAGCAATTTGAGCCTCAGCTGTTCCGCTGTCGTTTTTGTCTTTGCCAAATTTGGCAAAGATCTTTTGTTTTTCTTCTTTGTTTAAATACATGCCAATATTATTTCAATGATTTTTATGCATTGATAGATTTTCTATCAAAGATGCAAATGTATGAAAATTAATAACAATATTTATAAGATGTTTTTATCAAATATAGTTGTATTATAAATAAATTAATTTCAAATCATTTACTTATGCTCTGATTTCTCTGTTTTCTATTAAATCAAGATATTGATTTATTTTATTTTTTAAATCTTTTCTATGAACGATAAAGTCTAAAAAACCTTTTTCTTTTAAAAATTCTGCAGATTGAAAACCTTTAGGTAAATCTTTACCGGTAGTATCTTTTACAACACGAGGTCCTGCAAAACCTATTAGCGCTCCGGGCTCAGCTATATTGATATCACCCAACATAGCATAAGAAGCAGAAGTTCCACCGGTAGTGGGGTCTGTGCACAATGAGATATAAGGTATTTTAGCTTTAGCTAATTGCCCTAGTTTAGCAGATGTTTTAGCTAATTGCATAAGTGAAATGCCAGCTTCCATCATTCTAGCTCCACCGGATTTAGAGATAATCATTAGAGGTATTTTATGTTCTAATGAGTAATCTGCAGCTCTGGCTATTTTTTCACCTACTACTGAACCCATAGAACCTCCTATAAATTTGAAATCCATTGCAGCTATTACTATAAATTTACCTTTAGACTTGCCTACTCCTACACGTATAGCATCATTTAACTGACTCTTCTTTTGAGCTTCTTTTAAACGATCTGTATATTTTTTTGTGTCCGTAAACTTTAGCGGATCTTTAGATTGTATGTTTTCAGCAAGTTCTGTGTAATTTCCCTCATCAAAAAGCAATTTAAAATACAATTCGCTTCCTATTCTTACATGGTAATCATCATCCGGGCTTACGTAAAAATTCTTAGCTAATTGCTCTGAATCTACGATTTTACCGGTAGGTGATTTATACCATAATCCTTTAGGAACATCTTTTTTGTTTTCTGTGGGAGTTTGTATTCCTTTCTTTTTTCTTCTAAACCAAGCCATTGATTAATTTTGAATGATTAATTTTGAATAATGTGAATTTTGAATGATGAATTGGAGATTATTATAATCTATAAGACATCAACGTTATTCAGATGTTCAAAGGCAGTTTTAAGCCTTTCTTTAAAAGTTAATTCTCCTTCCCGGAGCCATTTTCTAGGGTCGTAATATTTTTTGTTAGGCTGGTCTTCACCATCAGGGTTTCCTACTTGTGAGCTTACATATTCCTTTTTATTGATCATGTAATCTCTAATACCTTCACAGAAAGCGTATTGGAGGTCTGTGTCAATGTTCATTTTGATCACACCATATCCTATTGCTTCTCGTATTTGTTCCAGAGATGATCCGCTACCTCCATGAAATACTAAATCTAAATGGTTGTTTTTTACACCAAATTTTTCAGAAACATACTCCTGAGATTCTTTTAAAATTTCTGGTCTCAGCTTAACATTTCCCGGCTTATAAACACCATGAACATTTCCGAATGCCGCAGCTATGGTAAACTGGTCGCTCACCTTAGATAATTCTTCATAAGCATAAGCCACTTCTTCCGGTTGTGTGTATAATTTTGAAGCATCAACATGAGTATTGTCAACGCCATCCTCTTCACCGCCGGTTACTCCTAACTCAATTTCTAAGGTCATGCCCATTTTAGACATTCGCTCTAAATATTTTTTACAGATTTCTATATTTTCTTCAAGAGGCTCTTCTGATAGGTCAATCATGTGTGAGCTAAATAATGGTTTACCGGTAGATTTGAAGTATTCTTCACCATGGTCTAACAACCCATCTATCCAGGGAAGAAGTTTTTTAGCGCAGTGATCTGTATGCATAATAACGGTCGCTCCGTAAGCTTCAGCTAAATCATGTACATGCTTAGCACCCGTTGCTGCTCCTAATATTGCTGATTTTTGATCTACATTAGATAAACCTTTTCCGGCATTAAATTGCGCTCCTCCATTTGAAAACTGAATGATTACAGGAGAATTAATTTCTGATGCTGTCTCTAATACTCCATTGATAGAATTAGAGCCTACAACATTTACTGCCGGTAGGGCATAATTGTTTTCCTTAGCATGCTTGAATATTGCTTGTACTTCTTGACCAGTAGCAACTCCTGGTTTTATGGAATGACTCATATTATATTTTTAGATTGTAAAATTAATAAATCTTATTAAGATGCAAATTTTATTTCAGATTAACTTAGTTTATTAGTCGTATCAGACAAAGATATGAGATAAAATTTAAATTACTCTATATCAACTAAATAAATCTTATAAAAGCCATTTATTAGCATTTTATCATTTAGATTCCTTAACAAGGTGATATCAAATTAAGCAGCTCAACTCGCTCATTATAAGTACAAAGCATGGATTTTATTGATTTTAATCGGACAATAATGATTTAAAATGGATAATTAATACCAAAGTTAAAAACGGTGTTTGCAAAGTTATATTCTTTAAACCATTTTTGATTGGGATCACCTGGATTGTAGGTTTTGAAGCCAAGATCAATTCTAATGACAAAGAATTGAACATCATAGCGGAGGCCAAATCCACTGGCTAGTGAAAGTTCTGTAATGTCTGAAAATGAATTAAAAACGGCATCAGGATCAGTAACACTGTTAGCTACATTCCAAATATTTCCAGCATCTACAAAAATGGCACCATAAAGACTGCCTAATAATTTAGAACGATATTCTGCATTGAAGGACAATTTAAAGTTAGCTTCATTAAAATCATTAACACCGTTCGTGCTGCCCGGACCTAAATCATAAGGTTGCCAACCTCTGTTATCATTAGGTCCACCGGCAAAAAAGCTTCTTATAAAAGGAATAGAATTTGCATTTCCATAAGGAATGGCTATACCTGTATAGGCTCTTGTCGCGAGAACTTGATCATTTCCTAAGTTCCAATGATTTATTAAATTTAATTCTGTTTTAGCATATTGTGAAAATTGAACGTCAAACAGTTTATAATTCCCTCTTTCATTCTTATTTAAACCTATAGAATTGCTTAAAAGGGATAGTATATTGCCGGCGAATTCAACATTCCATCTAAATTGTGTGAAGTCTTTGTCTTTTATATTTTTCTTTGAGCTATAATTGTAACTGTAGTTAGTAGCAATAATCAAGTTGTTTTCAGTTAAACGATCCCTTCTTTCTACAATAGATGACATCTCTTGATTTTCCTGTTCGTTTAAATCTAAATTATCATTTCTATAGCTATTGATAAATCCTCTTGTTCCATCCGGAGCAATAAGATTATTAGTTGATGAATCGAAGAATGCAGGGTTCACCTGTTCCATATTATTTTGTGCTATCCTATTTAAATTATCAAATGAATTTTGGAAAACATTAAAATAATTAGCACTGTTCATATTGTTGACAAACTCAACGTCCGCTAAGCTTAGCTGGTGTGATTTCCTTTGAGCTGACTTCCATCTATAACTCAGTGAAGCATTTAAGTTTCTACGATCTAAACCTATATTCCGTTGTGTGCTAAATCCCAGACTAAAACTGGTAAATGGTGACATAGTATTGTCAATGATTGTTTCTGTGTTTAATGGAAATTTTATTTTTGGAAAGCTTAATGATAGATCTACACCAAATTCTGAAATGTTAAAAAAACGATTGTTATCCGCTGAAACATCATTTGAACTACCAAAATTTCCTCTTCCGGCAAGTTCTATTTTTTCTGCATTTTTAAAAAGGTTTCTCACTAAAAAAGATGTGTTTAACCCAATACCAAAATCCTGAATGTTGCTTTGAATTACATCACTGCTGTATTTAAACCCATATCGTTTTTTAGATGTTAACAATAAGTTTGCTATCAGTGAGTTGCCGGATTTATCCCTAGGGTCAACCTGATACCTGATAGATGGGTAATCAAAAATACCCATATTGGCTATTCTTTTATAAGTTAGGTCCCTTTTATTTTCATTGAATATATCACCTTTTTTGATAAATACAGCATCAGTTAATACATCTGGTTTAAATTGTATATCTTCTTTACCATAAATGACATAATCTTTATAATGAATACTATCTGTATAACTAGATAATTGATTTTCATAATCTGTAAAAATATTGACTTGGCTGATTTTCTTAACTTGATAAGGGATTCTATAGGTGCTGTCGTTTTGCGTTACCTGCCGATTTTTAATAATTAATTCAATATCTATTTTATGATCTTTACGCAGGGTATCTGCATTAAAAAAAATCATCTCTTTATTAAAGTGATATAAGCCATTGTTTCTAAAGTTTTTTGTAATTCTGTTTCTTTCCTTTTCAAAATTTTCAAGTAGAAATTGCTCTCCACTTTTTAAGTAACTATGTGTTTTATTGATTTGATAAATAGAATCAGCATCCTTAGCATTAATACTAACTTTTAAACTGTCAATTTTATAGGCTTTTTTAGGTTGTACTTTATAGGTAACAGAAGCGGTTTTTTTAGCGCTGTCAGCTTCTATTTCATATTGAACATCTGCATTAAACCAGCCATGATTCCAATAATATTTTTCAATATTTGCTTTTGAAGAATTTAAAAGCTTTTCTTTTATAATTTGAGGCGCTTCACCGGCATTTTTAATGCCATTTTGAAAATTTATGTATGTTTTTTTTAGGTTATAAACCTGCTTTTTAGATAAATACGATTCCCACCTTTTTCTTCTTTTTGTTTTTTTATTAATCCAATTTTCAAAAGCTAGTTCAGGCTTTTCTTTACCCAAGTTGTAAATGTTTAACCTCAATGGAATTCCAAATAATGAAGAATTAGGTTTTAGTTTCAGAATGGATCTTAACTCGCTTTCTTGAGTCGTTGAGTCAATTCCCTCAAATTTATTATCAGTAATCAATAGTTCATCTTGGCTTAATTTTTTGGTAGGTTGACATGAAAAAATTAAACTTAAACTAAGAAAGAGGAAAAATATTTTGAGAATCGTTTTTTTCAATTAATTTAGCTTCAAGGATTAAATAATGCTAACAAAAAAACAAATTAAAGACATAAATCGGCTAAAACAAAAAAAATACCGTAATCAAGAAGGTTTATTTATTGTTGAGGGCATTAAATCTATTAAAGATTTTTTAAAAAGCGACTACAAATTATATAAATTATTTTCTACTGTTGACCTATTTTCAATTAAAAATAAAAATTTTGAGATTATATCAGAAAAAGAATTAGCTCAAATTACGCAATATAAAAATCCACAAGTAGCTTTAGGAATTTTTTATATTCCTAATCAATTGTTCACAAGGCCACATCAATTTTCACTGGTCTTGTCAGACATTAGAGATCCTGGAAATTTAGGAACCTTAATAAGATTATGCGATTGGTATGGCATAAAAAAAATATATTGCTCGATGGAAACTGTAGACTGCTATAATCCAAAGGTTGTTCAGGCTAGTATGGGTTCTTTAAGTCGAGTAGAGGTTTTCTACGTAAATTTAAAAAAGCTTCTAACAACTCAAGATTTACCTGTTTATGGAGCCACTATGGAGGGGCAATCAGTTTATCAACAAGACTTACCGGCTAAAGCATTGTTAGTAATAGGTAATGAAGCTAATGGTATTCATGAAGATTTAAACAATTATATTGACCATTGGGTCAGTATTCCTAGATTTAAATCTTCATCCAAAACAGAAAGTCTTAATGCAGCCATGGCCGGCGGGATATTGATTAGTGAATTTCGCCGTAAGTTGATTACTGAAAACTCAAATTGATAAAAATACCACGCGTTTTCATCTTATTTATATTTGAAGTCCAGGGACTATTAGGATCATTATCTCTTATAAGTTCATCATTTAACCCAAATACCCCTCTAATGGAAGGGGAAAACTTGAAATATTCTAAATAAAAATCAATCCCAAAACCTACTTCCAGAAACTGAGCATTGCTTTCCATTCTGAACTCACCAGCTGAATTGTCATCCGGGTTTCCTTCATTGCTTGATAAATTTGTAGCAAAAGATCCGCCGGCTACCACAAAAGGCTTAAAGTTATTGATCCTTTTTGTAGAGAATTTGATCAATAAAGGAATATGTACATAAGCCGACTTTACTTCCCTAAATTTATCTTTATCCTCTGTAAAGTTAGGAAAAGTTAAATTTCGAGTGGTGAAAATCACTCCGGGTTCTAGTCTTAAATCCAGGTAATCATTTATTCGCATATTGCCAATTAAACCTACATTAAAACCTATGCCTTTATCCACTTCTATTTCTTCAACACTATTGATATAATCAAAATTAAAATCATACACATTCGCACCTAAGTAGTACCCCCAGGAAAATTGTTTTTTATCAAAATTTGGATTGTTTCTTACTTTTTCTTTAGTGAAGAATCCCTGAGCGTGATGACTGAACGGAATGATAAATAGAAATATTAATATTATTTTTTTCATATTATTTTGTAGCTGTATATATACTGGCAACGCCAAATGTTTGTGATTCATTTTTTACTTGTTTAAACCCTGATTTTTTTAAAATATTGTTGAATTCTGCTCCATAAGGAAAGACAGATGCACTCTCGCTTAAATACCGATACGCTGACTTATCTTTAGAAAAAATCTTGCCTATAAGCGGTAAAATATTATTAGAGTAAAGCTTGTAAAATTGCTTAAATGGAAATTTTGTAGGAACTGCAGTTTCTAATATGACAACCAGGCCGCCAGGTTTTAAAACCCGATTCATTTCGTTTAAGCCTTTTTCTAAATTTTCAAAGTTTCTAACGCCAAAGGCAACTGTAATGGCATCAAAGTAATCATCTTCATAGGGTATAGATTCGGCATCAGCTTGCTGCATTTTAATTCTGCTTTGAAGGTTCTTTTCTTTGATTTTTTTTTCTCCGGTAGTAAGCATACCTTTTGAAATATCTAAGCCTATTAACTCCTTAGCAGATGATTTTCCTAAAGCTATAACTAAATCTCCGGTTCCGGTAGCTACATCCAGCACGGTATGTGGTTTATGATTTACTACTTTTTTAATCACTTTTTTTCGCCAAGACTGATCAACACCTAAAGAAATCACTCGATTTAAGCTGTCATAGTTTCCAGAAATATTATCAAACATTGACTCAACCTGCTGCTTTTTAGTCTGCTCAGATTCTGAATAAGGCTTTATATTTTTAGGCATGATTTTTTTGCAAATATACATATCTGATGATTTTATATTTGCGTAAATAAATGGAATACAATTTTTATCAATGAAAAATATTATATTTTTGTTTTTTTTAATTCTTTCTTATGAGAATAGTAATAGCCGGAGCAGGTGAAGTAGGGTATCACTTATCAAAGTTGTTATCTTATGAATCTCATGATATAACGCTGATTGAAACAGACAAAGAAAGAATATCTTACGCAGACAACCATTTAGACATCAAAACTGTAAAAGGAGATGCCACTTCATTAAGCGTTTTAAAAGATGCTTATATCCAGGATACAGATATGTTGATTGCGGTCACTTCATCACAATCAGCTAATCTTAGTATTTGCTCGATAGGTAAGCAAATGGGGGCTAAGCAAACCATCGCACGGATTTCTAATCAGGAATATATTGAACAGCCGGATGTGATCAACTTTAAAGAAATTGGTGTCGATGATATTATTTCACCGGAATGGTTAGCCAGCGAAGAAGTGAAGTTACTTCTTAACCAGTCTGCATTTACAGATACATATGAATTTGACGAAGGCGCATTAAACATGACAGGTTTAACCTTATCTAAAGATGCCCCATTTGTAGGGAAAACTGTAAAACAAGCAGCAGAATTTTTTCCCGGTTTACATTTTATTCCTATCGCTCTACAAAGATATCAAACGCAATATACCATTATACCAAGAGGCGATACTGTATTCAAATCTAAAGATCGGATATATTTTATCACTGATCAAAAAGGAGAAGAAGAGCTTTATAAATTAGCCGGTGAAACTAAGAAGGCTATAAAAAAAGTAATGATCTTAGGCGGAAGTAATATTGGCAGACAATTAGCTGAAGAGCTTACCGAGCAAGATTATAAAGTAAAACTTTTTGAAAAAAACTATGAGAAGGCGCTTGATATAGCTGATACCTTGACCAAAACCTTAGTTATTCACGGTGATGGCCGGAATGTAGGAACTTTAGAAGAAGAAAGTATTACTGATATGGATGCTTTTATTGCTGTAACTAATGATTCTGAAACCAATATCATGGCGTCTTTAGTTGCAAAATCCAAGCAAGTTAGCAAAACCATAGCCTTAGTAGAAAATATGGACTATTTTAAACTAAGCCACTCGATAGGGATTAATAGCTTGATTAATAAAAAACTAATCGCTGCTAATAAAATTTTTAGATACGTCAGAAAAGGTAATGTAATAGCTATCACAAAACTAAATAATATGAATGCAGAACTATTAGAATTTGTGGTAGGAGAGAAAACAAGGGTATGTAATCAAAAGATTGTTGATGTAGACATACCAAGAGGTGCTGTTATTGGTGGCGTTATTCGGGATAAAAAAGGAATGATAGCCTTAGGCGATTTTAAATTACAATCAGGTGATCGTTTAGTCATGTGCTGTTTGCCTAAAGCAATCAAAAAAGCAGAAAAATTATTTAGCCAATAAGTATGTTTAATTTTAAAATAATCATCTATACGTTAGGGCTATTATTAGTGTTTAATGGCATTTTTATGCTTTTTCCCACTTTTTTGAGCTGGTATTTGGAAGATGGGATAACTGTTGATCTTATTTTAGCTTTATTGATCATTTTCTTCGCCGGATTCAGCATGATGTTTTTTACCAGATATCATCAAAATATACTTAACCAAAAAGATGGTTATTTGATTGTTACTTTAGGGTGGGTGTTTATGGCTTTAGGAGGTACTTTACCCTATCTAACTACTGGATTGATACCCTCTTTTGCAGATGCTTTTTTTGAGACAATGTCTGGTTTTACAACAACTGGTGCAACTATTTTAAGCGATATAGAAAGATTACCCCAAAGTATTTTATTGTGGAGAAGTTTAACCCATTGGATTGGTGGTATGGGGATTATTGTTCTTACCGTTGCGATATTGCCATTATTTGGAATAGGCGGCATGCAACTCTTTGCTGCAGAGTCACCCGGCCCTAGCTCAGATAAATTAAAGCCTAGAATTGCTGATACCGCCAAAAGACTATGGCTGATTTACGTGGGCTTTACAGCTACTGAAACCTTTTTACTCAAAATAGCTGGGATGAATTGGCTAAATGCTATTAACCATAGCTTGAGTACGCTATCTACAGGTGGTTTTTCCACTAAAAATGAAAGCATAGCCTATTGGAATGATGAACCCTTAATTCAATATATCATCATCTTATTTATGTTTTTAGCAGGTGCTAATTTTGTAATTAGTTATTTTGCAATAAAAGGTAAATATTCCAGTATCAGAAATAATGAAGAATTCAGGTGGTATGCTTCTTTTTTAATAATATTTTCAATAATCACTGCACTGGTGATTTTTTTTCAGGCAGACCTGTCAATAAACCCTGTAGATCATCCAATTGTTATTAGCCAACTAGAAAGCTCTATTAGACATGCATTTTTTCAAGTGCTTGCAGTGATAACAACTACTGGATTTGTAACATCAGACTTTACATTATGGACCCCCTTTTTAAGCCTTTTATTTTTTAGCTTTTATTTTTTAGGAGGTTCAGCCGGGTCTACTTCCGGAGGAGTCAAAGTAGTTAGACATATAGTAATGATTAAGAATGCTTTTTATGAATTTAAAAGAACCTTACATCCTAATGCAATCATTCCCGTTCGTTATAAAGGCAAAGGAGTTGATCAAAAGATTATTTTTAATATCTTAGGATTTTTTGTTTTATATGCTATATCTTTTATGATAGGTTCTATAGTCTTAGCTATTGATGGTTTAGATTTTAAAACGGCTATTGGTGGAGCTGCTTCATGTTTAGGAAATGTAGGTCCTGCATTAGGAGATTTAAGTCCTGTTGACAATTATGGTGATTTGCCTGCATTTAGTAAATTCTGGATGACTTTTCTTATGCTGATAGGAAGGTTAGAATTATTTACGGTTTTAATATTATTTTCTCCTTTCTTTTGGAAGAATTAAAAGCTTTTTATAGTTTAGTTAAAATAAAATTAAAAATATGGGGAGTCAATCTATCTTATCCAGTAAAGACGCTCAGGCACGTAAAGAATTTACCTATCATTTATTACAAGATATTTCTTCTTTAGAAATGCTTTTGGATAAAAAAGCCTTTGAGAATGATGTCCAAAGAATAGGAGTAGAGCAAGAAGTAAGCCTTGTAGATGATAAAATGCGTCCCAGTTGCTGTGCTTTAGATATACTAAATGAGATTGATCATAAAAATTATACTACTGAACTGTCTCAATTTAATTTAGAAATGAATCTGGAGCCATCAGAATTAGGTCCGGGATGTTTTAAAAAAGTGGAAAAAGATCTACATGCACATATAGATTATTTAAAAAAAATAGCCCTGTTTAAAAATAAATTTGTTCCATTTGCCGGAATATTGCCTACCATAGAAAGGCCGGATTTTGATTTTAAAAATATAACACCTTATCAGCGCTATAAATTGCTCAATGAGATGCTTAAGCAAGGAAAAGATGATGAGTTTGATATCAAGATTAGCGGTGTAGATGAATTGACCTTAACTATGGATTCTATTATGGCGGAAAGCTGTAATACAAGTTTTCAAATGCATTTACAGATAAACTCAGATAAATCTGTTGAAAGTTATAACTGGTCACAAATCATCGCCGGGCCTATTCTTTCAGCTTGCGTAAACTCTCCACTGTTATTGGGTAGAACATTATGGGCAGAAACCCGCATTGCTCTTTTTCAACAAACGGTAGATTCAAGAAACTCTTTATTATTACTTAATAATCAACGACCACGCGTAACATTTGGTTATGATTGGATTAAAAAAAATATCACAGAAATATTTAAAAATGATGTAGCACATTATCCACTTTTGATCACTTCACCCATAGATGAAGACTCACTGGAAAAAATCAAAAAAGGTGAAAATAGTGAACTAAAAGCACTGGCTCTACATAATGGAAATATCTACAAATGGAACCGGCTATGTTATGGAATAACAGGCGGCAAACCACATTTAAGAATAGAAAACCGCTATATTCCTTCTGGACCTACAATTATTGATGAAGTGGCTAATTTTGCTTTTTGGGTTGGTATGATGAAGGCTATGCCGAAATATTATCATACCGTTAAAAAATCTACCGCTTATAAATCTATTCGACAAAACTTTTACAAAGCTGCTAAACACGGCCTAGGTTGCCAATTTCAATGGTGTGACGAATTGATACCCGCTAAAAAATTGGTTTTAGATAAATTTATTCCTATGGCTTATGAGGGTTTAGAAAAAGTAGGAATTGATCATAAAGAAGCATCTCATTATTTGGAAATCATACGGAAACGAGTGGAAAAAGAACAAACCGGTGCAAGCTGGATGGTAAATAATTTTAATAAAATTAAGAAACATTCCACTAATCGTAGAGCCGCATTTTATATTACGCGCGAAATGCTCTCGCTACAGGAAGAAAATATACCGGTTCATGAATGGGGTAATGTTAAAGGAGATACCAGACCAACAGATGTTTATGATTACTCCGTAGCTGATTTAATGGATACTAACTTGCATTTAATCCATGAAGAAGATCCAATTTTACTTGTTGACAAACTCTTGCGTTGGCAGGATGTAAATTATTTGATGGTAGAAAATGATGATCATAAACTAACGGGAATTGTATCTTTGAAACAAACACAAAGTATTGATGAACCCCAAAAAAGCACAAAAGCTGTAAAAGAAGTTATGCTGAATGATTTCATGACAACCCTTTCTGATACGGAAGCTTTTAGTGCCTATCAAATTATGAAAGTTTATAAGGTTAATGTTTTACCTGTTTTAAACGATAAAAAATTAGTGGGAATCATTAGAAAAGAAGATTTTGATCAATTTAAGTAAATGAAAAACAATCATTTGATTTACTCTATAGAGAAAGGTAAGCATAAGCCTAGCATATTCTTTTTTTGTTGCACTCATGGTAATGAAATTGCTGGATTTAAGGCGCTTAATCAACTTTTTGATAATTTATATGAATTAGAAAATCATGTTGAGGCTAATATATATGGAATTATAGGCAATAGAGAAGCACATGAGAAAAACATGCGCTATATTGATACAGATTTGAATAGAATTTGGACACGGGATAACTTACTGCAAATTGATCAGAAAATGCGTAAAGCTCATGAGTTTAGGGAGTTAAAATCCATCTATCAGATTATAGAAGAAAAATCAATGGATAAAACCGGCGAATTGTATTTTGTTGATTTACACACTACTTCCTCACAATCTAAGCCTTTTATCGTGATGAATGATTCTCTAAAAAACATCAAATTCACTTCAGGATTAGGTGTTAGTGTGATCATTGGTGTAGAAAGATTTATAAGTGGCTCTATGTTAGATTTTTTTAACGAACGCGGTTATGTGTCTTTTGCTTTTGAAGGCGGCCGTCATAATGATCAAGATGCTGTTTATGCTATTGAAGATTTTTGCATTAAAATTTTGATGCGCACAAAATCTTTAGCTAAAAATGGTGTTAAGATGATTAAGCAAAAAATAAAGTTAAAGCCAAGCAAGTTTTATGAAATGAAATATAGGCATAAAATCAATAAACACGATGAGTTTCAAATGCTAAATGGCTACAAAAATTTTCAGCCGGTTAAAAAAGGAGAAAAATTAGCTATGCATAATCAAAAAATTGTTAAAAGCCCTAATAACTATACCATTTTTATGCCTCTGTATCAACAACAAGGTGAAGATGGATTTTTCTTTATTAAATCAATAACTTCATTGAAGCTAAAATTGATTAGTCTTATAAGAAAAAGCAAATTTCAAAATTCACTTATTTCCGGAAACTATATTGAAGAAAAAAATAAAAATCAAATCATCGTAAATAAAACTAACTTAAAACCTTATCAAGTTCAGTTGCTAAACTTATTAGGCTTTAGAAAAAGAAAAAATATTAACGATAAAAAAGCCATTTATAAACGAAATGAAAGATATCCTAAACCGGTTAAAGATTGGTTAAATTAATCTACTCTATATTCTAAACCAACATTCTCTGGTTTTTTGTAATTTCGTTGAAATAAATTTTCTTCCTTAATCATATTAGCGGTTGATTTAGGAAGTCTTTCTTCCCAACCTTCTTCATCATTAGCAATCATAGCTAAGACTTCTCTTGAGAAAATATTTAAGACATCCGGATCGTAGTTTTCTATATCTACTACACGACCATTGTTTTTAAAAAACTTATATAATTCTTTCATTCTAGGGTGAACGCGCAGATTTTCACTGGTGATAACTTCAGCTGTTTCCGGATCTTTATAAGGATACAAGTAAACTTTTAAATCTTTAAAGAATAATTTACCAAAGGCCTCTAAAATACCGCCGCTCAAGTGGCGATAATATTTCTGATCAAAGATATCAACCAGATTGTTAACCCCCATGGCTAAGGCCATTCTTTCTTTGGTATATTTAGAAAAATATTCAACTACTTTATAATATTCTTGGAAATTAGAAATCATAACCGTGTTGCCTAATGAACAGAGCAACTTAGCCCGATCTAGAAAATCTTCTTCATTGATTTCACCTTCAGATCGTAAGTTAGATAAAGTAATCTCAAATATAACTTGTGTTTTTTCTTTCTTAACTTTATTTTCTTTAAGAAATAGGTCTAATGATTTTTTATAAATATCCATGTTTACATTAGTAACCGGCCTAAAGCTTCCGCGTAACCCCAAGATGTTCTTTTTATATAGGATGCTAGCGGGTAATACATTTTTACCATTTGGAGCAAACATGACCGCTTCAGTCATCCCATTTTTAACCAACTGTAAACTCATTAATCGATTATCTACTTTTTTAAATCTGGGACCGGAAAAGTTAATGGTATCTATTTCTATTTGATCTTTATCAATATGATCATACAGACTTTTTAATAAAAATCTGGTGTCATCATGATAGTAATAAGCGCCATAAATTAAATTAACTCCTAACTCACCTAATGTGTTTTGTTGAAGTTGTGCATCATTCTCTTTAAATCTAACGTGTAATATAATCTTGTTGTAGGCTTCATCCGGATTAACTTGATATTTAATGCCTACCCAACCATGACCTTTGTACTTTTTTGCAAAATCAATCGTGGCTACAGTATTGGCATAGGTAAAGAATAATTTATTAGGATGTTTTTGACGCAAAATGCGTTCTTCTATGAGGCGCATCTCATGATCGAGCATTTTCTGTAACCTATTTTCTGTAACATATCTTTTATCTTCTTCCATTCCATAAATAGAGTCACTAAAATCTTTGTCATAGGCACTCATGGTTTTTGCAATTGTACCAGATGCTCCTCCAACTCTAAAAAAATTTCTTACGGTTTCTTGACCGGCACCTATTTCAGCAAAAGTACCGTATATGTTTTCATTAAGATTGATTTTAAGGGATTTGTTTTTTGTTGATGGAACTTCATCAAAGTTTCTATCTCCCATAATTTCTACGGCCATAGTGTATTTGTTAGTGCGTTAATACAATTACAAAGTTATATAATTACAATTCCACAACGAAATTTTATAATTAGTTTTGTGTTAAAAATAAAATATGAGGGTAACCTTACTCGGAACCGGTACTTCACAGGGAGTTCCTATTATAGGCAGTGAACATCCGGTTTGTAAAAGTAGCGATAGCAAAGACAAAAGATTAAGAGTCTCAGCTTTACTGGAGTGGGATAGTTATACATATGTTATTGATTGCGGTCCGGATTTTAGACAACAAATGCTGGCTAATGATGTTAGCAAAATAGACGGTATCTTGTTTACACATGAACATAATGATCATGTTATCGGTCTGGATGATGTACGCCCTTTTTACTTTAGGCAGGGAAATATATCGGTTTATGCACATCAACGTGTTATGAATGAGCTCAAAAAGAGATTTGAATACATTTTTGCTATTGAAAATAAATATCCAGGCGCACCTACTTTAGATGAAAATTTAATAACCAATCAAGCATTCATCTTAGGTCAGAAGGAAGTTATACCCATTAATGTTTATCATGGTAAATTACAAGTATTTGGCTTTCGTATTGATGATTTTGCTTATGTGACTGATGCTAAATATATTGACCATAACGAATTGGATAAACTAAAAGGTGTAAAGGTGCTTGTTTTAAATGCTTTACGTAGAAAAGAACATAAAACGCATCTTAATTTAGAGCAAGCCATAGAAGTGGCTGAAAAAGTAGGAGCAGAGCAGACTTACTTTACTCATATTAGCCACCACATGGGTTTTCATAAAGATGTAGAAAAAGAATTACCCGATCATATTCATTTAGGTTACGATAATTTACAAATAGAGATATAATGTGGTGTAAAATTTATTTATATGGATTTGTCTTTTCAGCACTTATTGCATTATTGCTATATGTCAACTTGAATGAACAAATAAACCGGCAACAAAAAAAGATAGAAATATTAGAAGATAAAATTGAAAAATATGAACAATCTAAATCAGAAAATACCAGCTATAAGTAGGCTTTTCAATTTATATGCTTTATTGATATTATTTGTTTTCGCATCATGTCATACTGAAAAAAAATCAAAGTCTGAGAAAGATCAAAAAACTAAAAATTTAACCCCTGATCATATTATACAAAAGGCTATAGAATACAGCGGAAAAAATAAATTTAATGACCATAAAATTGTATTTGATTTTAGAGATAAAACTTATGTAAGTGAAAATAGGTGTGGTCATTTTAAAATGACAAGAATAGATTCCTCTAAAAATATAAAAGATGTCCTTTTTGAAAATCAATTAAAAAGAAAAGTAAAGGGGGCATCTGTCCAATTAGCAGATACATTAGCAGCTAAAATCAAGTCATCTATTAATTCAGTTCATTATTTTGTTCAGTTACCTTACAGACTTAAGGATCAAGCAGTAAAAGCGAAGAAACTTAAGGATGATACAATCGGTAATAAAATATATTATCAGTTACAAGTGCAATTTAAAGAAGCCGGTGGTGGTGAAGATTACCAGGATATTTACCGCTATTGGTTTGATCAAAAAGATTTTAGCTTGGATTACTTAGCTTATCAATTTCACACTAATAGTGGTGGAATTCGTTTTAGAGCTAAAAGAGAGGAGAAAAAACTCAATGCTGTTATATTTCAGGATTATGATAATTTTAAACCAGTTTCTAAAAATTTATCATTAAAAGAATTAAGTACAGCTTATCAAAACAATAAGCTGGAAAAGGTGTCAGAAATTAATACTATTCCTATAGCTGTAAAGCCATCAGATAAAAACTGTAATTAAAAATTGTTTAGTGTATCTTTAATTTGTCTATCTTTATTAACATGGACTTTAAAAAGATAAGTTTTGTCTTTGATATCTTTCAGTTTGTATTTATCGTATTGTAAAATATCATTTACAAAATCAATATTTTGTTGATCTGATGAAATTATTATAGACTTCTGACCATATGTGTTATTCCAAAATGTATTGTTAAATGAAAGCTGTTTATCTATATTTCTAATCTGACCTTTATAGGGATGCACTATGGGAATCATCGTTTGAAAAGCAAAGGTTTCCGTTGAAGTGTAGAATAAATCTATCTCTTTATCAGAAAAATAATCTCCCCAAAAAGCAGCCTGTTCAAAGCCTTTTTCGCTTAATTCAGTGTTTTTATGAATTTGTTCACCCGCAGCATCAGCATGACTAATTAACAAGTAAGTTGTTTCTTTTTTGCCGTGCGTTTTAGGGATATCATATTTTACTTTTGGCTTTTCTGATGTTTGTTCAGTCTTTTGGCAGCTCACCATACTAAAGACCAATACAAGAATACCTAATCGATTAAAAGAATATTTCATAACAAATTAAATAGCTGGACTAAATTAGTATTTTACATTCAATCTGTAAAGCATAATTTGATCTATGTTTAATTAAAAATTATCCGGATTAAACCTGTAAAAATTCCGGGATGTGTTGATGATTGTAAAATGTTTTTTTATTGATTGAGCAATAATTAATTGCTTAAATGTTTTGACCGCTATTAAACAAGAGTAATATTTTAAATTTCGGTTAATATTCATTTTTGCTATCTTGAATCCGGCAATGACCAAACAGGAAAATTAATTTTAAAATTATTTTAACTTTTAGGTAAAATGTCAAAGTTTTGTTCATGGGTGCAGTTTTTAGTGAAATTGCGGATGATGGGAAGCATGAGGTTTATTTGGGGTTTTGAATTTCTTGTTTAATCTGCATCCTTAATATATAACTTGTAATCTAAGCTGTAATTTAAATTTTCAACTTCTTCCCAATCTGACATTGGATCAGCTCTAAGATAAAGATTTGCATTTTTACTTTCTCCACCGTAGACCAACACTTTATCCTCGGTATTATTCCTGTCGATTAATTCAAAACCTATTAAGTAGTCAAAATTATCATTGAACTTGATTTTAAAGTCGCTTAAATCAAAAATTAATGATTCAGTATTTTCTTTTAAGGCAAGTGTTTTAGGGGTTTGGAGTAAAAACCTCCATTCTTTTGATTTTTTGTTTACTCGAATTAACATAGGTCTAACAAAAACATTCCTCTTGCTGTTTGCTATCTTAACACTAAATCCTATCAAAGAATCATTTTTAAATTTCCTTTTCAAATCAACTGAACATAACATGGCTCCGCCAGAAGAAATAAAAGAAGTTGTGTAACTATTTTTGATTTTTGGCGTGAATTTTTCTAAGTTTTTAAAATCTGGAGCATTGATTATAACTTCATCCAGGGAATTAACTTTTCTTTTTAAATATATCGATCTATTAAGTTTTTCAAAAGTGATTTTTCTTGATTCGTAACCTGCAATATCAATAA
>Ga0102930_1000123_pt1 | contig 23838 bp, 23 predicted proteins | sample SalPon1_B_H2O_MG_FD_84514 | JGI IMG/M metagenome (GOLD analysis project Ga0102930, IMG submission 84514) | Salt pond water microbial communities from South San Francisco under conditions of wetland restoration - Salt Pond MetaG R1_B_H2O_MG | ecosystem: Environmental > Aquatic > Non-marine Saline... | reverse complement strand
CGAGGGTCTCTTGCCATACTACAACTTTATTTATTCATGCCCTTTGGAACAACATTCACTTGAGGGGCAGAAGAAAAATCACCAAAACTTAACGGGTTCATGCCCTTTGGAGCAACATCCACTCGAGGGGCGGAAGAAAAATCACCAAAGGTCTTAGTACTGCCAGGGTCTCCTTGGTCAAAATAGCCCATTAAGTCGCCCATAGCCAACTGTTGCCCTACTTGCCCAATGCTTTCTGTCGCACCAACCACGTTGGAAAGACCTGCATTGCGAAGGTTTTGGGCGGCAGCCATTTTTTGCTGATAAACTTGTTGGCGACGTTGCTGGGTGTTCATGTCTGCCCTCGCAAGTTCGCCTAAAGCTCGTTTACGCTCTTGGTCTACCATTGCTTGGGTTTTACGAGCAAACTGACGCTCGTCATCTAAAACAGAAGACAGCCCTCCTAAAAGGGTGCGAGACCCTCCGCTTTGTAAAGCGCCCACACTCTGGCCTGTCCTGCGTTGCGCTCCCTCTTCTAAGGAAGCTATTTGGCTTTCTGCCACAGGCTCTATTACACGCTGACGAAAAGCAGAGGGAGTGTAAATATCGGGCTCTTGCCCCTCTAGTTCTTCTACTGCTCTTTTTCCTTCTATGGCCTGAAATATGCCTGTCCCTGCCTTTGCTAATGTCGGCAAAGCACTTGAAGCAAGACCTATTGCAGCTATTGTTCCTATTGCCATAAATTTAGTTTTCTTTCTACAAAGATACACATTTTGAAAGACTTTTAAAGGTTGTGTAGGTTTGATTCTTGTTGCAATGCACTTACAGAATATACTTCTTGTTGGTTTGCACTTTTAGCAAACAATTTTACTTTCATAAAGTAACCCCTTAACTGGTCTCCGTCTATAAAAGATGGTTTCTCAGCAAAGATAAAATCACCTTGATTTACACCACTTGAGGTGTTTAGGGTTATGTTGTTTTTTTCTATTGCAGTGATTGTTCCTATGCTTTGGTCGTTGCCATTGCTTACCAAATCACCTATGTTTAGACCTAAGCTGTCTGTGTCTAAGCCTGAGACAAATACCTTATTACCTACTTTTGAGCTTACTATGCCTAAGCCTATTGCAGCACTTGTTCCGCTTATGTCGGTTGTACGGGGAAGGTCTGCCCTCCACACACCTTCTTTTTTCTTAAAAAGGTTTTCAGCAAGGTTGGTGGAGTTTAGGTTTGTTGATAGGGCTGCGTCCCATCCTGCCGACGTTTCTGCATCGCTGTCTTCTGATGTCGATAGACCCATAGTTAAAAACCGTTTCACGCTGTTTCGCGGTTGGTTAAATATGGTCTCAAAACTGGCAACTGGAGAAGTTGGATAGCTATTCCCTGTGTTTAACTTGTACATTTTTCCGTCTTCAAAATGAAAAACAGAGTAATTTATGTTGGTGAAATGTTCAGGGGTAAATGAATAAAAAGCTATCCATCGATTTGCTTTGTAATTGTAGCCTAATACAAATCCTTCGTACTGAATATTGTTAGAAGCAAGCGAAAGGTTTCCGCTACTTTGATTAGTGGGAATGGTGATCTGTCCGTTGCCTAAATTTACAGTTCCGTTTATTGTTACGTTTGTTCCGCTTCCTGTTGGCATGTTTAATTGTACGTTCTTGCTACCACTTGTTTTAGGGGTGCCTCCATACAATATGTTGCCTGTTCGCACTACGTTGTTAAGGCTTTGGGGCGCCGTTGCGGGATTGGAAAGAGGGTAGGAATAACCACTTAAAGGAGCTTGCAAGGTGGCAAGTGTCATGTTCCCCGCTTTGCCGTTTTGGGGCTTTGCTTTAAAGAAAAGGTTGTTCCCTCCTTGGCTTATTCCAGGCACGTAACTGTTAGATTGCCCTGCTGTTCCTGAAACAATGTTGTCTGCTCCTTTACTTTTTGTTCCAAATAAAGCCTTGTCATTTTCTTTGTCTATTCCCACACTCATGTCTATAAAGTTGTGGAAAGAAACAAGCTCTTTGCTGTCTTTGTCAAAGTGGCTTTGCACTTTAAATTCTGATATGAGGCTATGTCCCTGACTATTTATCTCCCAAGCCTTTCCACGCTTTATGTCATACCCATAAAACCGCCCATCAATAGCGGCGAAAATGTCTTTGTTTGTAAGGCCATATCCTGCTGCGTAATAGCGCTCTTGGTTTATTACCTTATCGCTGAGTGTTAGGCTGTCTTGCTGGTCTGAGGTGCTTATGATGCGGTTGTTTATGGGTACACGGGCAACGTCGTTCTCTTGAAAAACCATGAGGAAGTTGCCAAAGTTCCAAAGCCTATGGATAGGCCCGCTATCAAAGGGGTATGCTTTAAAGTTAGCATTAGCCAAGTTAAAGGAGCTAAGGCCATTAAAATCTATGTCTTGGAAGTATGGCTCACTGTAAGTTATGGCAGAACGCCTCTCTGTTTCTTGCGCTAAGGGAGAGTAAGCGTTAGGGCGGCCTTTGCTCCACGCTTCGTATGGAATAAAATCGCTGACTTTGCTGTCAATGACTGGGTATGTTATGAAACTCGCTGTATTTCCTGCGGTTCCGTTTTTGTTGTCGTTCCTTATTCTCCTGAAACGATACCAAGCATCACCTTCTTTTAGCCTTCCTGCGGCGTACTTGTCTGCTAATTCAATAGTAGTTGCTGAAAAGGGCGTGAAAGTTGTATTTACATAGACATAAGAAAACCCTGCCTCGGAAACAATGTCTGTAACGAACGGAAAGCCATTTACGCTTCCTCCGTCTTTTTCTACAAGTATGTCGCCTATTACAAAATCAACGTCTCCTTGCACTTTGTAAAAGTTGCTTCCCACCGCTGATAGCGTATATGACTTATCTTCTTCTGCGGCTCTTATGTTTCCAGCAAATTCACCATTTACAACCTCCTGTATGCCGCCTATTTCATAAAAAACCTCATCGTCTTCAAGAACGGCGCTTTTGGGGCGATAAATTTCAACTATTACACTTCCTGCTGTTTGATTCCAAAAGCTGTTGTTAAGGGACGTTATACTTTCTTTATCCCACCTGTCTATTCCTGTGTCCTCTATTTTAAGTAAATAGCCAGTTGTTCTTATAGTGTCATTGGAGTTGTAAATTGGGCTATCTTGTCCTTCGTAAACCTGAGCTTCTGATATTTTAAAGTCAAGTTCCCCATTAGGGGAAACCCTGTCGCCATTGTCGTCTATGTAGCTTATCACTCGCACACGGTCTCCCGTAGTAAAAGAGGTGTCTAAGTCCGCGCCAGAACTTTCTATATAACTATCTTCTTTACCCACAAGGCCTCTCATGTTTAGGTATATAGCATTGGGGTCAATAGGGCTTTGCGAACTTCCCACGTAGGCTTGTGTAACACTATATGTTAAAGACCGTTCTTTTGTCTTGTTTTCTGTTACAGCAAAACTCCAGTATTTTGTTCTTGGAGACGGTTTAATAGAAGGGGATATGCGATAGTCTAAAAAGGCTCGCCCTTTTAAATCGAAACGTTTTGGCCCTACTTCCCCGTAAGAAGGTATATACACCTCTCCTGCGGGCAAAGTATTGACTGTTGAGGCTCTAAGGGCTTCGTCATACTCTATAATTCCCAAGCTGTAAGAAGAGCCGTATTGAAAGGTGGAACCCGCTTGCGTGAACCCTATGGTGCTGCCCGCATCAAAATTAGTAGCGTCTGCGGATATTATACCTCCACTCCCGTCATCAAACGTTATAATTACAACAATCCCATCATTAGTTGCATTAACAAAGCTCACATAAGAGACTGTTACACCCCTTGCGTTTATGGTTGTTCCGTTTATGGCATTGGCAAGACCCGCAACAGCGGAGGCTAAGGTTTCCCCGCCTGATAAATCATAAGTAAAATTCCCATTTAAAACTGGAACAAATTCTCCAGTGTCCATGCTAACAGACCCACTCCCCAGAAACTCTAAAGTGTTACCCTTGCTAAAAGAACTTAAATTAGAAAAGTCTACGTTTACAGTTATTTGGTCTTGCGACACGCTTTTGGTTTCACTGTTAGCATCAACAAAATCAAAATTAGCCACTTCTTCAAAGAATGGCTTTATTGAAATGTCGCTTGGGTCAGCGTTTTTAATGGTGTCATTTAAATCATACCCGTCTACATAGTTTCCGAGAAACAAACGGTTGGAAACCACCTTTAAAGCCTCTGCTTTTATAGGTACGTTGTCAAAATACTTATTGGTCTGGTCTGGATTAGCCGCTGGATAAGCACCGTCATCTTTAAAATCAAAAGTTATTTCATTTGTTGATGTATCGTTGCTTAATTCTTTTATTGTGTACCACTCACCTTCATTCCCCAACCTGTACACAACTTCTATTTTTTCTACAATAGAGCTACCCGTAGGGACGGTTATCTTTATGTTGTTTATATCGTTTAACTGGTCAAAATAGCTTTGTGAAAACTTATCACTTTTAATTTGCTTTTCTGAAAAAGCTAAGTCAGAATGATAACTGTATGCGCTATACTCTCCGTCTAAACAAATGTACCTACACCTAAACTGATATACTTTATTGTATATGTTATTCCCATTATAGCTTGGGTCTTTTGTAAATCGAAAAGTAGGTGCTTTATTAGGCTGGTACTTAATTAGGCTTATCTTCTCTTGGTCTATGCTTCCATAGCCTCCATCCTTTGCTCGCTCTACGTTTATTTGCCTTATGGGGTTTACATTGTCCGTGAAATAAAGCAGTATCTCGTTAGGCTTAAAACCCCTCACGGCATCCCCGACTACGTTGTTGTACTCAGTAAAGTTAAGCTCACTACTCTCTATTACAAGTTCTGTTACTTCGTACTGGTCATTGTACTCGTAAATCCTATGGTTGCTATTAGAGTTGTAGATGAATATGTAGATGTTGTTTACTTGCTCTGAAACTATCGTGCCTATGCACTTATTCTCCCCAGAGGGCAAGTCGTAATCTACTAAAACAGGTGCTTTGCTTTTCTCTAAAGCCCCTATGTCATCGTCATAAGACGTGGCAGTTTCTACGTTTATTGCATAACGCATGTCAGAGGGCTTTAATAGCCGCTCATCGTCATCTAAGTTTAGAAATAAAGGGCGTGTTCGGGTAATTCGCATTTACTCGTACAAGAATTTTGGGGTGGCTTGGTTCCTTCGGTTTATCTGTTGTGCTATCTCACCTTTAGTGGGCAAAACTTTCCTGAAGTTTGCTTCCCGCAAGGCATTAAAAAAGTTTCGCCTCGCTACTAACTTGTGATTAGCTGGCACGTTTTGTTTAAACTCTACCACACGCATGTATAGATAAAGTCTCGCGGCCTCTTCAGCTACTATTGGTAGCTTGGGGTCATTGGTCATTGTTGCGTCCGCTACGTACTCTAAAATTATGTGGTCTTGACTTAATTCTGTTCCAAACTCTATCCTGTTGTCTGCTTCATTTATGCGATAGTAACCGCGCTTGTTGTTACCCGTTTGAACTCCATAAAGATTGCCATATACGTTACCTAATTGGTAACCGTAAAAACAGTTGCTTAAATTTATTGTTCCGTCTCTTACGGATGTTTCAAACTCGCTTTCGCTAAGTAGCTCTCGGCCAAAGTTGTCAAGTAGCTTTTCTCCGTTGCTGTCCAGTATGTAGTCTCCTGAAATGTTTATCTTGTTGCTCTTTCCTAAAATTTGCACCTTTCCATCGTCATCTAAAACACCTATTTTGGTGTAGGATAAATAGTCGTTAGGCAGTTCGGCAGTGTAGAGGTCTGTGTTTACGGGGATTCTAACGGATGCTAAATAACCACCCACCTTGGGGGCTACGTGTTGGCGTATAAACTCCTTTCCTATAATCATTAGTTGGTTGGGGTTAACTCCTTTTGTGTAGTCGCTTTCACTTTGAAGCGCCATGAAGTTGTTAACCACATTGGAAAGTTTAGTGTAGTTACGAGCCATTTATTATAGGTTTTCTTGTTTGTTTTGCTGTTGCTCTGCTTCATTCATCTGAAACAAAGCGCTGTCTCGTGTTTCCGTTGCGGCCATTGTTAAGATACGCTGCACTAATCGAGGCTCTAAATGTTTAGGTAACTCAAAGTTTATGCTGTTTGTCGCATCAAACACAGCCTCTCCGTTTACGGTTTGATAAGCCCATTTGGGCTGTGAACTGGTTTTATTACCCGTGGTTGTAACGCCTTGCGGCTGCTTGTAATAAGTTAAGGAAATATCATCAGTTATGCTGTCAGGAAGTATCTTTATGTCTTTTTGATTAAGCACCCCCACGGGGAAAGTCGAAGTTATTGTGCTGTCTGCACTTCTTCCATAAAACCTATACCGTTCTCCTTGTAAAAGGGTTATTGGGTTTCCTCCTAAGTTGAAGTCTATAAAGTGCATGTAATTACTTGGCAATGGATATACGCTGCCACTCTTGCTTATAGGGGCGTCAATCACCTCAAGAGGACGTAAGTTGTCAGCTATCTGCTCAATGCCCTCAAAATTGTCTCTGTTGTATTCTAAATAACGATACTTGTTGGCTAAATAAAGTTTGTACTTAGCCATTAAACTTTCCGCTTCTTGTTGTTGTGCTAAAGGTGCGTAGTAATTATAATCAGCAGGACTTATGAAACCTTGCTCTTGTTTTGCTGCTTGCCGCTTAGTGTTTTGATATACTGTGTTTATAGACGCGTACTCCATGAAAACATTCCTTTTTCTAATTTACAAAAATACGAAATAAAGCACTTAGTTTTTAATAGAAAAAGCCCCGCTACTTTCGCAACGGGGCTAACAAACACAAAGAAACAATAAATTCTTCTAAGAAAGTGAGTTTTCTATCTCATCGCCTACCCTATGTGCTTTAGGGTTGTCGCTAAGAAGGAACCTAACCATTTCTTCTTCGTGGTCTTTCCCAGGTGTTAAGTTGATTATTACATCTCCTCCAACCCACTTAATTGCGTCATCAGCGTGTTCAATAACACCGTGGCGCAATGCTCGTTTTACTTTGTACCTTGTTTGAACGGTGGGGTTGTCAAACATGCTAAGGAAACGTGAGGGGTTTTGGTCGGCTTGCTTTAAAGCGTAAACTTTAATGCTGTTTTCGCCTGCTGTTTCGTCTCCGCCTAAAACGGACACTACCACCTTGAGGTCTTCTGTGTTGGTAGAACGCGCTTTTTGCAATGCTTCGGCACGTTTTTCCATGTCTTCAAGGTCTTTCTTGGCGTCGCGCTCTCGGTTGAGTAGACGAAACTCTTTGTTATAGTCAGGGTGCGCAAACAAATAGTCTAAAGCCTGCGGATAGGTGTTGGGTATCGACAACAAACCTTCTTCCATCGCAAGGTAGTCTAATGTGTTGCCCGTTTGCTGGTCTACATAAATGCTTGGGTCGTCGCTACACAAGCGAATAGGAACGGTGTCAAAACGTTTTTTCTGCTCATTCCAGCGAGGGCCCCTGCTACCATTGGGCTTTATTACGTAAATAACCCCTCCATTTTCTCCGACCTTTTCAAAAAACCACTCGTTTTGAGCGTTGTAGTCTTCTGGACAATCAGGGTTGTTGAAAGGAGGAAGGGTTTCCTCTTTCTTGTTGGTAGGTGCTTTTGTGTCCTTTTTTTGTGCCTGTGCAGGACGTCCAGGCTTTTTGGCTGTTTGTTGTTCTGCCATGATTATAGATATTTAGATGGTTATTAAAAAAAGCAAGGGGAAACCTAATTCCCCTTGCCTTGGTTTGGTTTAGCTGGCTACTGCCTTATGTGCGGTTTGGATAGTAACGGGAACGTCTCCCCCAGTAGGGGCGCGTTCTACTTCATTACTAAGTTCACGCATGTCGGCTTCAGACGCGACGTTTACAGTTACAACATCAGAACCAGAAGCTCCACTAAAATTGTAAACAATAGTAGTGGCGCTTGAAAGCGTTACACTTTCAAGGGTCTTCACGTTCTTAGAAAACTGCTTGGTCAAGTCAAAGCTGACGCTTGAACCATTGGTGGTAATAGAGGCGCCTTGCACGCCCCATAGCTCAATCTTGGTACTGTTGGCTACGGCCAACATTCCAAAACGGTCTGCTATGCTCTGAGCGTGTTCAGCAACAAAATCAGTTACCGTCTGCGAAGCAGAGCTATTGTAAGCGGTACTAAACGTCTCCCCTTGGATAGTTACCTCCAAAGGCTGACTGGTTCCCGCTGTGGCTTGAAAAAAGCCACCGTTGTTAAATTTGATTAAAGACATTGCTTTTCTTTTTTAGGTTTAACTTCTACTTGCGATTAACCTCCAGATTGAATTAGGTGCCGTTGAGCTGCCCGTGTTACAAGGTTAAACTCACTACGAGCGGTAACAGTCTGGCGGTCGCCTCCGTCAATGTACTCTCCATTCACACCACTTTGAGAAATGAAGAACTCTTTGTAGCGTTGCATTTGTCCGTGGTAAGACTTAACGAACATTTGCAAAGAAGGTACTTGAATGCTGGACTTGGCGTCAGTAACCTTATCCAAGGGTGTCATAACACCTTTGTAGTATTCGGTCTGACCTCCCCAAGTGGGGTCTTGAAGCACTTTCAGCTTCTTGTTGTGCCAAGTGCGTCCGCTACGGCTAAAGCTCTTGAAACCAAGTTTAATAGCCATGTCTTCTCCATTTGCTCCCGTGTTAGAGAAAGCTCCGTAAGAGGGGTTTTCCCCGCCTTGAGCTTGAGACACAAGGTTGCTAAAGTTGGTGCAGCCATTGGTGTTTTGGAACCAAGCGTATTCACTTGCGCCACCCTGCTTGTCAAGAATGTTGGTTATGTAGTCCAATTCAGCAAGCGAAGTGATATAACCGCTCCAGTTAATTCCACGCTCTTCAACAGCGGCGAAATAACCTTGAAAGCCGTCTACGTCATCGCTTATATTTTGGTTTTCTACTTTCTCACCAAAAAGTGCCTGAGCTTCCAACTTGTTTTCGTAGCGCTTGTAAAAGTCTTCAAGACCTACAATGTCATAGTAGAACATTCCAGTCTCAGTGTCTTTAAACCAAGCCTTATTGCCCATTTGGCTACCAGTGATAACGTGAGAGTCCATCGCAATAGCAAAAGGCTGTTCATAGCGAACAATGTTAGAAAGTTCGCCCGTTTTAGGCGCGTCAGCCCCTTGAGGGTACAGACTACCTATAATTTGAACTTTCACACTTTGACCACTGGAAAAAGCACGTCCAAAACCACTGGGTTTCATCGCCTCAACTGTGTAAGTTTTAGCTCCAGTAGACTTCGCAAGACAACGAATATTGCCATCAACTAAAACTTGGTCGTTGTCTTTTACGTTGTGGTCATTAACGGTGGTAATTGTCTTTGCGCCTTTGTCGCCTACGTTTACGGACTGAATAGTACCGTTAGGAGTGGCGTGAAGACGCGGTTTTTCCCACCAGTAAACTTCGTCAGCTTCTCCCATATCTACGGGGACACCCATCATAGAGGTGAAGGACAAGGGGCCCGAAATAAGCTGGTCGCCATAGGTTTCCGCTATGTCGGGGAGGTGGTGCGGTTTGTTAACGCTGTTAATGAAAGCGGGTTCAGCGTTATATCGAGCGGGTTTCTCACCTCGCTTTACAGCCGCAATTTCTGTGTTATTTAAGGGTACAAATGCCATTTTTTTGGTTTTTTGGGTTATTTAACTTATTATCCAAATCCAATTTTGTTTTTCCTTGCGTTTCCAAAAACGCTAAGGGTGTCTTTAAACGTCTGTTCATCTTTTTTCGGAGGGGTGCTTTTGCCTTCCAGGTCTTGGTTGTAGCGGTCTTTCTTAATAGCTTCTCGCTCCAGCGATTTGCCATGTTCAATAGCCGCATTCACAAAACCTTCTGGGTCGTTGGCAAACACCCTCGCTTTGTTGAACTTCTTAAAGTCGAAAGTTTTCCCGTCTTTATCCAAAAACATTTCTCCAAGGTTTTTTGGAATTTTTTGGGCAACTTCGTCCTTTAATTGGTAGTTAAATTCACCGTTTTGGAACGTCAAGGAATCCTTGAGGGTTTGGTCAACCTGTTGGTTGAATTGCTGCACTTCCTCTTGAGTGGGGCCTTTCTGCTCCTGTTGTTGCGGAGGCTGATAAGGTTCGTCAAGTTTGGCTTGCAGCTTTTGCTTACGATTGAGGAACTGTTTACGTGCTTTTTCAGCATCCATAGCAAGACGTGTCTTGCCAACGCTTACTTCACGTTCAGTGTACTCATCCTCGTCCAGAGCATAATGGTCGTTAATGTAATTTTCAATTTGCTCATTAGAGAGGTTGGGGTACTCCTCTTTCGTTTGCATACGTACAAGGGCTAAACCGTCCATGTTTTCAAAGTCGGTTTGCTTGTACTTAATATAGTCGCCAATGTCTCCTTCGCCCTTTTTGATGAACTCGTTAATTTCCTTAACGGCATCAGTGGCAAAAGGACTTTCATTTGCCGACTTCAACTTTTCCGCAAGCTCGTCAATGCTTTCAAAGTTTGCTTCAACTCCTCTTTCTGATAGTTGATCTTTGATAAGCTCTGCGTAGTCTTGCGGAGTAGCTTGCTCTTCTTCTTCGGTTTCCTCCGAAGTGGTTTGTGAATCTTCCTGAGAACTTTCCTGAGCGGAAGCCTCTTCCTCTTTGGTACTTTCTTCAGAAGGTTCTTCTTTTTGTGTTTCCTCTTTGCTTTCAGAAGAAGTTTCCTCTTCTTGAGTTTTTTGCTCTTGAGGTTCTTGCTTTTGAGCTTCTTGCTCTTTAACCTCTTCGCTACCTTGTTGAGCTTTTTCTTCTGTTTGTTTAAGAAAGTCTGTAATTGCCATTTGTTTCTTATTTTTATATAAATTATGTGCGTGGTTCTACTTGCTTTTGCAAAGGTAATATTTTTTATTAAAACTTTCTAAACCTTTGCTTTACTCCAGAATTTATTCCAGTATATCCGAAAGGCTTTGCCCCTGTCGTCTTTTGCTTTTAGGGATTTTTCGTGCCTATCTTTAGCTTGTTGGGCTTGTTCTTTGCTTTGGTTAATTTTAACACCCTTTTGTCCAAAGTGGTGCCATTTCCCATTGTAGTAAACCATAGCCCTCTTACCCTTTCGGGTGCTATCTTTGATGGTTCCGTTTTTGGGTTTCTTTTTCTCTGCCATTTACTAATAGCCCTTTTTAACTTTTTTCTTTGCGGAGCTTGTTTTTTTACCGCTACTTTTTTTGCTTGATTTTTGAGCGCCTTTGCTTTTCTTCATTGACTTTTTCATGGCTTGGGGGTTTTAGGGTTACTGGTCAAAAATTTTAACAGGAGACATCCGCTCCTCTAAGTTGTTTACAATTGTTTCGGCAGAGCAATCTGCCTCTAAACATTCGCCATCTTGCAATTCTATATAACAAGTGTTTTGATCTATTTCGGTTATGAACTTTATAGAATGATAAGGAACATACCTTGTCAAAATTCCAATCTCGTCGTAGTATTTCTCAAATTCTATGAACATCTTATTTTCTTTTGCTTCCTTTTCTCCTTGATTTTTCGTTTGCGCTTCTGTTAGCGTATGAACTTATGAACTTACCTGTTCGGTGGTCGTAGTCTTTGCCGCTAACGTCTTTTCCCTTTTTCTTTGCTTCTCTTCGCTTTTTGTTTGCTTCTACGCGCTTTTTAATTTGTTCGGGACGAGCGTTTATTTTCTTGTCTTGTTTTAGCTTCTTAGCGTATGACTTTTTATTCTTCCTATAATGTTTTGCGGTTGCTTTCATTGCCTTTTTAAAACGGTAATTAGAATTTCAAAATTTGGAGGGGTTATATCAGATGTTCCAATGTTATATGCTCGAACAGCTACTTGGCCGTTTGTCGGTACATACGCACTAATAATTATTTTAGAGGTGCTTGGAAAGCCCGCTCCTTGAGGTGTTGCAACGACTGTACAAGGTTTTTGGGCTTCGCTAAAAGTAATTATTTCTTCTTCAGATCGCTGTGCGTCTATTGAAGGAAAGGCTATTGAAACTTGCTTAAAATAAGAAATAGCGACTGGTTCTCCAACGGGGGGATTGCCCATTAAAACTTCGCTTGCATCAACTTTATTACTTTGTGAATCATACATTGTATTTTTAATCTTAAGGGGTTGAATTGCTATAATAGTGTCATTGTACATTTTCATAACCTCTCCAGAGGGGATTCCTTGAAACTTAAACAAAAACGGGTTGCTGTTATCTACGTGTTGAAATACGGTTCCCGATTTTGAGTTAATTATGAAGCCTGTGCTATCCCCTGCTTGTGCGTTAGTAAGCATTTGCAGTCCTTGCCTATCTGATGTTGTATGAAACCTGTTGTTAAAACCAGCGCGAAGCATAATATGCCCTGAATCTAAATACAAGCCGTCCTTGTTTATAAACATATTAGGATTGCTTATGGCGTTAGTCTGAATAGTATCTTTAAACACTTGTGGTTTTAACCATTTGTAGCTAAATTGATTGTCTACTTGAGCGTTCACTTTGCCTAATACCAAGCAAAGTATAACAAGAATAAGTAAGGTTTTGTCTTCTTTCTTCATGGTTTACGCAATTACAAAAATTATTTCTCCAGTGAAAGGGGTGAAAGAACTGTTAAAAGCTATTTCTCCTGTGGTGCTGTTAAAGGAATCTATCATTCCCCCTGTTTTTATTTCTTGTCCTTGTGTGAAGCCATATATATCATTGGCTCCAACAAAGTCATTGTTTTGATAGCTGCTGGCACCACTAAGCGAAACTATCTTAACCATCTTTCCGTCTAAAAGCGCTTTAATTGACCTAATAGGAAAAGTCCGCGTAGTGCCCGTAGCGCTTACGGTTCCAATTAAAAAGTCATCTAATGAGATGTTTTGTTCATTTACAACAGGGTACTCTTGCTTGTTGTTAATTTTAGGCATTACTCGTCTATTAAGTTTGCAAATTTTTCTTTTTCGCCTACATCATCAGGATTTGCTTCGTCTATTTTGCCTTCTTTCATTTTTATCTTTTGCTCGTCTGCTTCTAATCCAGCCCGTTTTTCCATTAGAACCCTGTCGTCTTTGGCTTTTTCTTTCATTTTATCTGCCTCTAAACGATTGCCTGTTTCTAATTTCTTTATGGCGTAGTTTTGATTAAACTCTTGTTGGCTTAACTGGCTTTTTAGTTCATATTCTCGTTGCAGCTTTTCAATCTCAAAACGCGCTTTAACTTTCTCTTCCTCTACATCGTATTGACCGCGAATGCTTTCTTCAACTTTTTGAACATTAGCTTTAGCTTGCTCTTCTTGAATTTTAAGCTGGGATTTTTGTTGCTCAAGCTGCATTTGCTGTTGTTGCAACTCTTTTTGTTGCTTCTTGCGGCGATAAGCTAAAAAGTCATAAGCAATGCTTGGGCTTAGTTTTTCGGCTATTTCGCGAGCTTTAGCGCCGTCTTCTATTGTTATTTCTTTTTGCGTTAAGCTACGCTCTATGTCGCGGTTAAGGTTGAGTTTTGTCTCGTTGTCTACTTTAAGGTGAACGAAAACACCCAACTCACGCATAGTCATGTCATCAAGAGTCTTGAGCATGTCTAAGTCAAAATCTCCCACCATTTCAGCGTACTGTTTCATCATTTTGCTGTCGGCAGGAATTGACTGAACCAAATTAACGGTGCTTTCTATAATGCGTTTGGTTATGTCTTGTACGCTGCGGGAAATAAAACGAGTGGCATTACGCGCTGTGTCAAGCGCTATTTCGGTAGTGCCTATGAGTTGCTTTTCCTGTATTTGACCTTCACGTTGAGGTGGGAAACCTAAGACCTCCCGTATCATTTGCATGTGAAAGTTTATGGTGGCTATGTAGGGCTCGATAGGAACTGCGTTGTTAAATGTCCTAACAGGGTCTTGTATCTGCTCACCGTTTTCGCCCGTTCCCTTTTTGTAGATAATTCCAGTAGCATCGTATATGTCCTGAAGCTCTAAGGGGTCATATTCTTTTTCACCCATTGAAAGCTCGGCCCATGCGCTTATGTCTATCACCGTTACTTCTGGGTGGCTATTCATTAGCACCTGTTGTATTTTTAGAAGGGCCTTATCAATAGCGTCTACGTTGGGAATGATATGTTCTAAAAGAGACTTTTGCGTGTGGTTGTAATGCGAGGGAATGATTAGCTTGTAGGGAAGCTCTACTTCATGAATGCTGCCCTTAGGTCGCTCTAAGTTCTTTTTTTCACCGTAGTTAAATATGTAATCGGTTTCCGCTATGTAATAACCTGAAAGAACACTTTCGTAAAAGTCATTCTCTATTTTGTAGTTATCACTTTTGTAGTCGTCTCTTTTACGCTTAACACGTTTTATCTGTGTGCCCTTTTTAGTGGCAATGGTGTCCCAGAAAAAAGTCTTGTAGTGAAACTTAATAACGGGAATAGTCATGTCATCAAACTCCCCGTCATAATAATAGTTGTTTCCCCCTTTCTGGAAGTGCCTGTCCCAGTTTATATCTAACTGGTCGTTTCCGTACCTACTACGAAACTTTTTAGCTAAACTTCTTATGTCGTTGTCTGTCATGTTGGTGGTTTCCACCATTGACAACACTTCAGCTAAGGTATAATACTTTAGCTCTGCACCCCACGGTATGTTTTTTCCTGTGGTGTCATTTGTTTCCCCGTGGACAAAGTTTTCTATGTCTACATATCGGTGGGTTACACCTTTTCCTGGCAACAAATCAACTTCAGCACAAGCCTTTCCAGACTCCACTATGTCTTTGGTTAGCAAGTAACGTATTTCTTCGGGGAAGTTGTTTAGCTCAAGAATTGTTTGCGTTATTTCATGCGCGGCTTGCTCAATACTTGTCCTGTAATCCAAAGTCATGGAAAGACGTATATCTTCCATGTCTTCGGGTATCATTTCACTTTCGGGTATTTTGATGTCGAAAGCCTCTTCAAAACTTTCTATAAAGTCTTTGTCTTGAAGATTAGCTATAAGTTCGTTTTTAGCAGCAGCCTTTTCGCTTTTTGAGAGTTTATCTACGGCATCTATTTCAAAATTAAACTCTCCAAACTCATCTTCAGTTATGGCGCGAACAAACTTAGGGGCAATAGGAGCAGGTGTAAAGTCTAAGTTTACATGTGAATTATCGCCCGTTGCATTAAACGCCTGCATTAGGCCCTCGGTACTTTGATTGCCTTGTGCGTAAGCACGACACATTTGTATGCGGTCGCGTTCCGCAGAGTAGCGCGAAGTGTTTGTGTATCCAAAACCTTTGCCTTGAATATACTTGCCTATCTGGACGCCGTAATCGTTACTTAGCTTCTCTTTTTTAGTTGCTAATGGCTCTGGTTTGCCTGTCATTTAATGCAGAAAATTTAGCTAAATTCTATTGCAAAGATAATGTTTATCAAATTTACTTTTTCCAATCTATGGGCACTGTTCGGTTGCCTTGGCGCTTATATGTCCTAACAGGAGGTCTTTGTAAATTTACTTTTTGTTCTTTTTGTTTTTTAGCAGGTGCTTTAGCTGCCGCAATAGCAAATCCACTTGATATAGAAGCGTCGTATTTTGTTCGATTTGATGGTTCAAATTGTTTCCAGTCTTCTAATGTTCTTTCAAACAATACTTTTTCTTGCACTTTGTTTTCATCATCATAACCTACGTATTGATTTATGTAAGACTGCAAAGCATAGTAAATGGACAAATTGAGCTTAGTTCTACTGTTTGCTCCTTTTTGTCGCCTTCTTTGATTGCTGTTGCTTTTGTAGGCTTCTGGGCAGTCCATTAAGAACTCCCAACGTCCCTTTCTTTCAAAGTAACCTTCTATTTCGTTTTTGTCGCGTTCGTGAAAAATAGGCATTCCTAAGAACTCTGCTGCCATTAGGGCATCTTCAAAGAACTCTTCAATGCTGTCTGGCCTATGTATGTACTCCATTATCATTTTATTAGCAATACTGGGGTACAACATGTTTTCTTTACCGATAAAGTGTATAGACCCCTTGGAGCCTCTGCCGTCCGTTGTTTGGCTGGTGCCAAAGGGGTCAAGACCTCCTACTCCTAACCACTCATTAGCGGGGCCTTCTTGTCCATAAACCCTTTTCTTTTTGTTTCTTAGGTCTTTTGGAGGTATCCAGCTAAAAACAAATCTTCCAGTTTCATCGGGTGCAAATTCAACTGGGTCGTCTGGACTCCCCCCTTTTCTATATAAGTTCCCTCTACTTACCTTAGAGTTGTTTCCGTTGCTTGTCCTAAATCCAAATAGATAATCGAGTTGGTCAGATATGTTTTCTACATTTAAAGCGCTGTTCGCATTTGAACTCCGCAAAGCGTGTTCTATCTTCATGGGGTGGTTTCGCAAGTAGTTGTATAAAACGTCTTGCCCTTCACGCTTTTTGTTTTGTATAACGCTCTCATAATACTTGTTAGCACCTATTTTTATAGGCTCTTTTGTTGCTATGCAATAAGTATTCTTAGAGGGCTTTTCTTTATGGCAAATACCGTATACATCGGTGTGTGCGGCAGAGTTTTCTTGTATGGGCATAAAGTACCTGTAAAGCCCAGAGTTTGTTCTGCCTGTTATTTCGTTTCTTTCTTCTGGGTTGCTGGAAACCCACAAGGGAGAGGCAGCCTCACCTCCTTCTCCTTCGTCTCCCACGGTGGAACCTATCCACGCTTTACCGACTATGTATCCGTTTTCGTCCATCGTGGGAGCAACTTTCCCCCAGTGTAGTAGAAAGTTTTTCCCTGCCCCCCACTTGAACGCCTCATCAGCTAAATAGTCATTCAGCTTAACTCCGTCATAAGCACCCTCGGTTGTAGTTCTAATGTCACTAAGCGTATTCAAGTAATCGCTAAGGTCGTTTACTTTTTCTTTCTTTGCTTTTTTAGTGGCGTTAGATGGCTTGCTGTACTCAATGCGAATATTGCTGTCCTCTCGGCCTTTTACAACGGGCCTAAAGAAAAAGGGAAGGTTGCCAAAGGCGTACTGTTTCTTGTTAAAAGCTGCTTTTACGTCTGTTTCTGTTTTAGATGTCATACCACTGGTGTGGTTGGAAGTCATAGTTTCAATGTTGAGTTTACGAGCCAACTTTTCTAAGGTAAACCCTGTCCGCCTTGACTTAATAAACACCTGACCTAAACAACGCTTATCAACTTCACATGCCTTTGTGTGATAAGACAACTTGCATTGTGCATATCTAAAATTAGAATAACTGCCACTGTCTACGTCTTTGTACCATTGAAGCCAAAAATACATGTGGCCTGTTAAATAGACGGGGTAGCCTTTGTTCATAAACCAAACCCCATAAACCCTCCTCCTGTACTCTTCTTTTATGTAGTCAGCAAATGCCTCTTCATTGTCTTCGGTACAGCCTTTAGGTAACGGCGTTCTTCGCCAGTACTGTTCTTTAACAGGTTTGTCAGAGAACAGAATTTCTTTTTTAGGGGGAACCTTAGGCAGTTGTACTTTTAGCCCTTGCAGGGTTATTATATCCCCCTCTGTTCCATCTGGGCATATCTTAATAGCATCTTCCTTTTTATTGTACCAGTCTTTGTGTAGCTTGGAAGTGTCTATTATTTCTCCTCGTGCAAAACGCTCTGGATAACCTACTTTAAACTCTTTTTCTTTTAGGTTTATTTCATCGCTTTCTATCATTGATTCTAATTCAATGATATAGCTGTTAAGGTTCATTATGCTTTCTAAGATAAAGGGCTTTGCACTTGCTATGTCAGCGTGTTTATGCTGCTCAAGCTCATAGTAGTTAAACTCTTTTGACAAGGCTTGCCGCATCATTACCATTGCCCTGCTGCCCCCTAATATGAATCGTTTAACGTATTTGACGATTGTTTTGGTAGTAGGGGCATTAGGGCTGTCCATCCACTTTTGCAAAATAGACTTACCACTATTAAAACTATCGACTTTACGCTTTACTACCTTTTTAAGCTCACTTGGCTCTATATCCTCAAGGGTTATTTCGTACTCTAAGTTGTTAATGAGGTCATCAACGGACGCTTTTATGTCTTTAGATAAACCTTCTATCGCCATTAAGCTGCCTCTACTTTTTTAGAAACTATGTGGTCTGCCATTACACGAATAAAGGTGGCTCCTTCTATTTCTTGTTCTACTCCTATTTGAGGGCGATAGTAAACTTCATCGCCAATTTCAAAGTCGTGGTCTATCATGTCTTGCTTGTTGGCAAAAACAACCTTGCCTGCTTCTTTTTTAGGCTTTTGTTCGCCACTTGCGTAAAACTTCTCGTCTATGTTTTCTACAAGAATCAGCCCACTTTTGGTTTTTTCTAAGTCTTCGTAAACATCTTGCAAAAACACGTGCCCCCTAAAGGGGTTAAACTTTCCTTCGTGTACATATCCGTAACACATGCTGGCTCCAGGGTCTTTTTCGTTAAAAGGCACTTTAAAGTACCCTGGGAAAATCTCTTGGTTTGCGTTTGCCAGTTCATTTGTTACCCTAAAGTTGAATATGAGGTACCCGCCAACAGCCTGTTCAAACCCTTCAGGGGCGGCTACTATTTCAGCTTCTTTGTAAGCGTTGTGTCCGTCGTTCCACGTTGATGGGTAATGCAAAAGCTCTCCGTCGTGTCCTTTAATTTCTAAGGTCTCTTTATGACGGCTTTTGCTAAATACAATAAAGTGGTTTACGCCTTTTTTAAACTTGTGGTGGTGTTCTGGTTTGTTCATCGCTAATCATTAAATGTGTATGGATATAGTTCTCTGCACTCTCCGTAGCTGTGAAAGACAAATCCCCTTTTGCCTTTTTTGTAGTTCGTTTGAACGTACTCACTTGAGGGGCTTAGGGCGGGATAACAAAAGTAGTCAAAGTGTTGGCTGGTGGCATAATCAAAAATATGCTGGTGTGTGTCGCCTTTACTTACTTCTATTACCTTACCCGGGGAAATAAGGTCTTTTTCAATCAACCAATTTTTTATCTTCTCTTCGTTTACGGCGTCTAATTTAGCTGGCATTGGGCGCTTACTGTGCTTTGTGTCCTTACCGTGCATCAAAGGAATTATCACGTCTCCCTCTTGGTAGTAGTCCATTATGCTTGTAATGTTGTTTACTTGCACATTTTCAAACATAATTTCTGCTGCTGTTTTTACAGCTTGATTTACCACGTAGTCAAAGTCGCCTCCGTGGTTGGAGTTGCATACGTTGTTACAGATGACCTTTTCGTAGAAAGGGCACATCATAAGCAACAGGTTTGTCTTAAACAAAACCCCTTGGTCAAAAGCCTCTTGGTTGCTCATGTTTTGGGGAAGCTCATGGCCTCCTCTTGTGGTGTAGCCGTTCCACCCGTCCATAAAGTCTCCTAAGTCATCTATGTAAAGAACTTTGCTTTTACGGTGCTTTAAAACCCACCGTATCATTTGATTTAAGGTGTTGTGCAGGTCTTCTTTGTCCCAAGAGGTGGGATACATAGCTGTGCCATCTTTATTAGGCTCCATGCCTATGTGTGTGTCTGTGTACACAAGCCTATCAAAGTTGTTCTCTTCTTTTTTAGGCTTAGAGGGGAGCTTTAACTTTTTAGCCTTTTTTTCTATCTCCCTAAAAACACTGTCAAAGTCTAACTCTTCCTTTTGCTTGCTTTCTGCTAAAGGGTTGGTAAACCTTAAAGAATGCTTTGGCGTCTTTAGCCATCCGTCTTGGACGTGCTTTAAGTCTATACCAGATTCGTTTACTGCTTGTATAACCCCCTCATTTTCTTCTCTAAACTTCTTGACTACCTCCCACTCTGTTGCGGTCAACCGCTTTCTAATTTCTCGTTTCTCAGACATGTAAAATGTGTATTGTTTATTGACCGCTAATATACAAACTTTTACAAACAATTTAATGGCAGCCTTGATGGCTGCTGCTCTTGCAAGATTACCTCTTTTTTTTCTTTTACCCCTGGACACGTTCCACCCTATCCCTGCATATATTATTTAATGGGAAAAAGCCTGGCATGCTCTTGGATAATAACGACCCTGTTAGATTCGTAGACCTTTATGAAAAAACCTTTTAAAAAAAAGGCATGCAGATTGACCGAGTTGTCGATGTTGGGACATTGCTCGGGTTAGGTCTTTTCCTCAATACCTCATGTCTCTTATTAACGCATTGCAATAGCTTCCGCTAAGAGAATGGGAGCCTTCGAGTTGTTGTTTGGGCCTGTAAAACCCTGTGCGGTCAAACGCTTGCAAGCACCGCTCTATGTCAGCGGCTACAAATGTACAAAACTTTTTTTAAATGACAAAACCTTGTACAATAGCAGGGGGCAACCACAGCCCCCCTGCCGTGTAAAAAAAAGAATAGTGCAAGGTTTCAAAAACTTTTTGTATATTTGCATCAGCAACCTCAGTGTTAAAATAAGGGAGGTTGTTACCTGCTAATTAAACCCCTGTGGTGATCTTTTTGCCATGGGGGTTTTTTTGTTTTCAAAAGTTTTTTTATATTTGCACGTAGTTCTCTCTTGATAAAAGGCTCCTGTCCGACCAAAGAAAGGTGAAAGGGCAGGGGCTTTTTTTTACTCCCCCCTTGCACAGAAAAGATGAGTGCTGTATATTTGCTCTGTAAAATCGGGTGGCACGGTGTCTAAGGTGAAGCTCGCCGAATGAGCCGAAGATGTAAGGGCCTTCCAACAAAGCTCCAGCGGGTTCGACTCCCGTCCCGATTGCCAAATTAGATTGTGCATAGGAACAACCAATTTACTACAAATGCCATGAAAGCAAAACTTTTGAGAAAACTGCGGGATAGAGTTTTCATCGCCAAACGTAACAAAGAGTACAAGGTGATTGACGTTGGCAACGGAATAGACGGTTTTTACAATGAGTCTGAATGGACAAGCTACAAGAAAGCAGTTAAAAAAAGAAGGAATTGGATACTTAACCACAGCAACAAGCTGTACAAAAAGCCTAAAAAGTTCTTAAGAAACTAACCAAAGCAGCCAAGACAACAACTAAGTTAAACAAACGGGTTCAAGCGGACAGTCGTAACTGCTTTGAGTTGTAGCCCCTCTTGCTTTGCCAGGAGGGGCTTTTATGTAAGCGAGAAGCAAAGAGGAAAAAGTGTTGTGGTTTGTCAAGTGTTTTGCGCAATGTACTTGACATTGTCCATATCGACTGTGAAACCCTCAAAAAGAAAAACCCCCCTGCGAGCTTAGCGGTGCTTTATGCAGAGGGGTTCGGTATTGAGGTGAAGAGTACAAATATACAAAAAAAATTATTCCTTTTTGTCGTAGCCTTTACTTTTCCCGCTGTTCCTGTCATCTCTACGCCATACGAACTTCCTGTACTCTACATAGAACTTCCATACTATGTACAAAAGGGTTACAATGGCAATAAGGAGACGGACAAAAAAGGTAAGTTCTTCTATAAAGGTTATTCCCGCACCTAAGCAGCCCGCCAACAAGCTCTTCATTAAGCTGCCATAGTTATCAAGTACTTCCTGCATCATTTGCCTTTTTTAAGTATGTTTTTAGCTTTCTCTTTTAGGTTGGTGGTGCTTGCTATCTTTTCAGCAGACCTTCCAACTACATAGCCCCCTATGCCTAATTTTAAAAGCCCCCAGAAATCAGTTGTTAGTTCCGTTCTGGGCAAAGAAAACATCAAAGAAATAGCCTCGTTGTAAATGACAATGAAAGCAAAAGAAAGCATTACCACGGGTCGCCAGCTACGCTGAAGCCAGTTTCCCGTGGCCTCTGCTTTAATTATGTCTGCCTGCATCTCGCGTATGCTGTTGAGGTTTTCCTGAATTGACTTTATTAGTTCGTTTTTCTTCTGTAACCGCTCCTCCTTAGAGGTGAAGTTCTGGTCAAAAGCATCCCCAACACTTTTTACAATGTTGCCCGCTGTTTGGCTAAATATCTTGTCAAATAAACTCATATATCGAAGAAATATACTTTAGGGTTTTTAGGCTCATCGCAAACATCTAAATGAACCCATGAAATGTATTTACCGTTTAACTTGCGCTCTAAACGAACTTTGTAAGGGAGACGCTCTTGATTGCTTTCAATCCATTCGCGAACCTCAATGGCCGTCATGCCTTCTACGTCAAAGTCAAAAGCAGCCCCTAAGGTGTGGGCGGAAAGATAAGGGCGCCCTTTTCGCTTAACCATTGGAGCATCGTTGTCTCGTAAGCCCCGTTCGTCAAACCTGCCCCCCCACTTGTAATTGTTTATGGTTATGGGGCCAAGCTCTTCACGTATGAAAATCATGGTCTCAAGAAGACGAGGGTCAAAACGACTAAGGAGCAAGTCTCTGTTTCTGCCATATTGAATTAAAACATCTTCCCTTACAATCTCCTCCAGAGCAAAATACTCGGAAAACTTATCAAAAACCTCTTTACTTTCCATATTACAAGTCTGTGTTAAGGTGATAATAAACTCGATTAGGGGCATGGTTGTTGCCGCCGAAATATGAACCTGAAGGTAAAAGATAGGTAAACCAAGTGAGGTTTAAAGTCTTCCACCAACCTACCTTAGCAGTTTCAATATCAAACCACCTAAACTCGTCATTTTCTCGAACGTATTTAGCCACTTGATATTCCCCTTCGTAATACCGCCAGACCCAAAATTGCTCAAACCGCCCAAACTCCCAATTAAAAGGATTTAGGCTTCCATTGGTTCGGATAAAAGCCTTGCGGCCTATGAGCTTATTCCAATCCGCCTGCTCGCCTGCTGGTAGCTCATAGGCGCTATCTTCCGTGAACATTACTTCAATGCTCTTAGAATAGCTTTGCAGGTACGTATGCAGCTTCGTGAAGATGTTGGGGTTGTTCTTTCCTTTGTTGATTCTTACGCTGTTCATGCAAACTTGTGGTTTGGCGTTTTGACGTTGATTTGATAGCTACCAAAGTCCTCGCTGTCCTTTAACATAATGTCCACGTGGTAGCCTTTTTTGAAGGTAGCTTTTTTGATTTTTTGCCCCTGTTCGTCATATTCCGCAGGGGTGTCTACAATCTTTCCTACCCAAACAACGGCATGAGTGCGGGCTGTTTTTTTGCCCGCTGTCCAAACTTCTTTGCCGTTTTCGTCTTCTACCTTTTTGGCGTGGATAATACCCTTTTTGTGTAGGTATTCGATTGCCTTTTGTTTGTTCGGAAAATTAAATTCGTACTCCATTTTTAGTGCTTTTAGGTTACTGGCTTACGCCGTCAATAACTACATCCCAGCCTTTACTTTTAAGGCTTGTAATGGCGTTTTTCGCGGCGGTTGTGAGCGGGTCGCCGTTGGTGCCTATTCCTATTTGCTTACCGCTCGTTGGTGCATTAGCTCCGCTGGTGTCTATTGATACAAGTATATTCTCAATTCCCTGTGCGTCTATGACGTTAGTACCCGCCCAAGTATTTTCAAAGCAATCATTTTGTGGACTTACAAGGCTATCAAACGTATTAGCAGGGAATGAAGTAAGTTGGTTATTATACCAAGCAAAACTAAAATCAGTTCCTGAACTCACATCTAATTGAGGAAATGAAGTAAGTTGGTTATTTCTCCAAGCATTTCTAAAATCAGTTCCATTACTTAAATCAATAGCAGGAAATGATGTTAAGCTGTTATTACGCCAAGCACTATTAAAATTACCTCCATTACTTAAATCAATAGCAGGGAATGAAGTTAGGTTGTTACCAAACCAAGCACTATTAAAATTACCTCCACTACTTAAATCAATAGCAGGGAATGAAGTAAGTTGGTTATTATACCAAGCAAATCTAAAATCAGTTCCTGAACTCACGTCTAATTGAGGAAATGAAGTAAGTTGGTTATTTCTCCAAGCATTACTAAAATTAGTTCCTGAACTCACATCTAATTGAGGGAATGAAGTAAGTTGGTTACTTCTCCAAGCAAGACTAAAATTAGTTACTGAACTTGTATCAATAACGGGAAAATACTCCCAATCTTCATCTCTAAATTCACTGTTCAAAAGAGTCTGCGCACTCCAATCCGTCTCTAAAAAGGAACTTGAAATAGTACCACTTAACCACGCTTGCCACTCTGCTGTCTGTAAT
>Ga0102930_1000122_pt1 | contig 23891 bp, 21 predicted proteins | sample SalPon1_B_H2O_MG_FD_84514 | JGI IMG/M metagenome (GOLD analysis project Ga0102930, IMG submission 84514) | Salt pond water microbial communities from South San Francisco under conditions of wetland restoration - Salt Pond MetaG R1_B_H2O_MG | ecosystem: Environmental > Aquatic > Non-marine Saline... | reverse complement strand
GATCCGCAGGCGCATTTTAACCGTGGCAAGCTCACAGCGGGCAGTGGCCTTGACCAGGCTTACACGCCTTCATTGCGCTTGGTTGAGCAAGAGGCGCTTATTCTTGAGCAAAGTGAATTAGGCGGCCTAAATGATGATATTAAAGATTGTCTTCGTTGTGGTAAGTGCAAGCCGGTGTGCACAACGCATGTGCCAAGAGCGAATTTACGCTACTCGCCACGCGATAAAATTTTGGGCACGAACTTACTGATCGAAGCATTTTTGTACGAAGAACAAACCCGACGTGGATTATCGCTTCAACATTGGGCGGAAATGAATGATGTCGCCGATCACTGCACGATTTGCCACCGCTGTCTGACGCCTTGCCCGGTCAACATCGATTTTGGCGAAGTGACCATTCGGATGCGGCATGCGCTTAAAAACCAGGGCAAGCGGCGGGAGGCATTGGCGTCAAAAGCCTCGATGGCGTTTTTAAATATTAAGGATGCTGGGCGCATCAACATAATGCGTCGCGGTATGATTCAGTGGGGTTATGGGGCCCAGCGCTTAGCGCACTATGTCGCCAAACAGGGCGGTTTAGCCGGCACGCGTGGTGAGCGCCCCGATACGGCAATCAAACAACGGCCAAAGCCCACGCGTGATCTCTCAAATATTCCAGCGCAGGTTATTCACTTTGTGAAAAAACCCATGCCTGGGGGCTTACCAACGCAGACAATGCGTCAGCTTTTGGGGGCAGAAGACCCGCGTTATGTCCCGATTATTTCAGATCCCGATAAATCGGCTGAAGATTCTGAGGCGGTATTTTATTTTCCCGGTTGTGGCTCAGAGCGGTTATTCAGCCAAATTGGCCTAGCAACCCTTGCAATGCTGTCTGACGCCGGGACAAAAACGGTATTACCACCGGGGTATTTATGTTGTGGCTATCCACAAACGGCCTCAGGCGATATTGAAAAAGGTCAAGCAATCAGCACGGAAAATCGTGTGCTTTTCCATCGCCTCGCGAACACCCTTAATTATTTAGATATTCGCACCGTGATTGTCTCCTGTGGAACATGCATGGATCAGTTGTTGAAATATGAATTCCAGCAGATATTCCCTGGTTGTCGATTGCTCGATATCCATGAGTACTTGCTTGAGAAGGGCTATCGGCTAGATGGAGTTGATGGGGTTCAGTACATGTATCACGAGCCTTGTCATACACCGATGAAAAGCCAGCCGGGTGAGCAGATTGCCAGCCAGTTAATGGGCCAGTCGGTGGCACTTAATGACCGTTGCTGCGGTGAGGCTGGCACCTTTGCGGTGGCACGGCCAGATATTGCCACTCAGGTGCGCTTTCGGAAAGAAGAACAGATCAATGCCGGGGTCGAGTCGCTAACGGGTGAGCCGGTTGCTGATAGAGGGACGACGAAAATGCTTACCTCTTGTCCGGCGTGCTTGCAGGGGCTATCGCGCTATCGCGAGGATACCGGCGTAGATGCGGATTATATCGTTATTGAAATGGCCAAACACTTACTGGGTGAGAATTGGTCTAAGGCGTTTGTAAAACGCGCTAGTCAGGGTGGAGTGGAGCGCGTTTTACTGTAATTTATCGATCAGCAAGCATGGGGCCGATCGCTTTCCAAAAGCGAAAAAATCCATGGGTTGCGTGAGGCCAAACGCTTAGATCCCAGTCGCGTGGGACTGGTTTGAGGTAAATCCCATCGGCTTGGAGCTGACTGCTGAGCAAACCTAGCGCATCAGCGCTAGGCCCAGTTGGCACCCATGGGGTCAGCCATTCTTGAACACCTGTTTGACGCATCAGTGCGCACACCTGATGACGCTGACGGGGCGTATCAATGCCTAAGACACCCAGTGGACAGCGGCCTTCATTGCGCCCAAGCGCATCGGTTAATCCTTGCTGGGAAAACGCGTCTACTTGATCGGCAACCGGGTGTGGGCTGCGCGATTGTGTGGCCTGTAGAGCGATCGTTGCCGCCCAGTTGGGATGGCCAAAAAGTGACTCAGGATTAAGGTCCTCCTCGGTGATTAATAGGCCGGTTTGTTCACTACAAGACCACTCCACGGCCCGAGGCACTGCCTCGAGTGGGGGGCGTTCAACACCTTCCGGTGCGGGTGCATCATTGGCAAGCGCATGACCTGGCGAAAATCGATGATTGGTATAGCGTGCAATGTTGCTCGCGCGGGCGAGATAGGTTTTCCCTGGGGTGTGATAACCGGCAATCCAGCGCCAGGAGAGCGTGTTAGAGGCTGGATCTCCATCGAGGAGGTGGCGCAGGAAAAAATCCGCCCCTAGTGCCCAGGGGAGTTCGAGGGTAAAAATCCAAATGCTCGCAAACCACATTCGGGCATGGTTATGTAAATAGCCAAACTCGATGAGCTCGTTAACCCAGCTATCAAAGCACTCAATGCCGGTCTGACCGTGTTCGGCACGCGCTAAGCGAGCGCCTAAATCACGATATTGACGCGCGTTTGCGATAAGCGCTGAGCGCGCTTGGCAGTAGTCATGCCAGTGAACCGGGCGCCGCTCTAAAAAGCCTTTCCAATACGATCGCCAACAAACTTCTTGAATAAATTTCTCAGCGGCCTCGATTCCGTGTTCAGCAACAGCGGCATCAATAACATCGGATTCCAGCACAAACCGATGCCGTAACCACGGTGAAAGTCCTGAGACACGATTACCACCCCCGGGACCAAAATCGGTATTGCGCCATTGTGCATAAACCGATCCGGTCATCGGCAGGCAGGCTGAAAGTCTTGCAATGGCTTCACTGCGGGTCGCGATTGGCGAGGTCATGCTCATTCCTTATTGGGTAATCAATACTTATGCCGAATGCGCGTGGCAGGTTATCCTACGGGGTATAGACCATTCACGTAAAAGACAGGGAGCCACCAATGGCCGCATCCGCTAAGCCTTGGGCAAACTCAATGCCCGACGCCCAGTTTCAGCTCATGCATGACATTCTCGCTGCACCCAGCCCTATTGGGCTCGAAGGCGCTATGACTCACGGCGTGCTTAAACCGTATTTCGAAACGTTTGCGCCAAGCGGGTGGGCGGTTCAAACCTTTAAAGGTCATGCCGGTGTCGTGCTCGATACTCATCCTGGCCGCGATGATTTATTTACCGTCATGGTCATCGGTCACGCTGATAAAATTCGCATGCAAGTTCGCAGCATCGGCGAGGATGGCAAGGTATGGATTAATAGCGATTCATTTCTGCCCACAACGTTAATCGGGCATGAAGTGAGCGTATTTAGCGAAGATCCCAACGCGCCGGGAAGTTACCGTCGTTTTGATGGCGGCACCGTAGAAGCACTCGGCGCTATTCACTTTGCCGACCCGAAGCTGCGCAGTGGTGAGAAGGGCGTTCGCAAAGAGCAGCTGTATTTAGAGCTTCAGATTCATGGCAAAGAGAAGAAAAAGCAGATTGAAGCGCTCGGAATTCGCCCGGGTGATAGCCTGCTGATGAACCGCCCCATTAAGCGTGGATTTGGCCCCGATAGTTTTTATGGGGCCTATCTTGATAACGGATTGGGCTGCTTTGTCGCCGCAGAGGCAGCACGTTTGGTCGCTGAATCCGGCGGCGCCAATCACGTTCGGATGTTATTTGCGGCCGCAACGTATGAGGAAATAGGGCGCTTTGGTAGTCGGGTCCTTGTAAGTGAGATGCGACCTGATTGCATTATTGGTGTCGATGTTAACCATGACTTCGTTGCTGCCCCGGGCATTGGTGATAAGCGCATGGCCGCCATAGAAATGGGTAAAGGCTTTACAATGAGTGTGGGCTCGATTGTCAGCGAACAACTCAATCGGCGTATTGAGCAGGTGGCTCAAGCGAAGGCTATTCCGATGCAGCGTGATGTGGTGGGTGCCGATACGGGTACTGATGGAATGGCTGGGGTATTGGGCAATGTTGACTGTGCTGCCACTTCAGTTGGCATGCCTATTCGCAATATGCACACCATTTCAGAGAGCGGCTGCACGCATGATGTCCTCGCGTGCACTCACGCGGTTGCTGAGACGCTTAAAGCGCTCGATGCCGAGGAGACAAAGCCAGGCGTTCTCGCAGAGGCATTTAAGAGTCAGCATCCGCGGTTAGATTATGCCCAGCCCTTGGCTCATCAGGAGGCGGACAAACGCTAGATGTTAGCCTTCAGATGATAAATGCGGCGCATTGGACTGGGCTTATTGCCGCGTTAATGATCGGCCTTGTTATTGGCTTAGAGCGTGGTTGGCGTCTGCGCGCTGCCGGTGATGGTGAGCGTGTCGCGGGTATTCGTACCTTTGCACTGATTGCCCTAATGGGAGGGGTTGTCGGGCAGCTTGCGCAGACGCTTACCGCTTGGCTGGTTCCGGTAGCGCTCGGTGGGGTCATTTTGGTGATTGGCCTTGGCTATTGGCGAATAAGCCGAAATCGAAGGGATATCGGTATAACGACCGAAATTGCCGCATTGTTAACGTTCTTGCTTGGCGTGCTCGCTAGCCATGGCGAGCCGCTTCTCGCGATTGCCGGCGGTGTGGTGACCGCGACGCTTTTAGGCTTTAAGCCGCGCCTTCATGCGCTGCTCGATAAACTTGATGGCCCGGAGCTGCGGGCGATTTTGCAGCTCGCATTGATTACCGCGGTGGTGCTGCCGCTTTTGCCCAATACCGGATACGGGCCCTGGGAGGTTCTCAATCCCCGCCGGCTTTGGATGATGGTCGTGCTTATTAGCGCAATTGGCTTTGTTGGACACTTTGCTGTGCGGGTCGTGGGCGCACGTCGCGGGGTGTTGTTGACAGGGTTGTTTGCGGGGTTGGCCTCATCAACGGCGCTGACATTGACGTTATCGCGTGCAGGGCGTCAGCAACCGAGTTATCAACCGATCTTTGCCGCCTCAGTGGTGCTTGCGAGTACAACGATGTTCCCCCGCGTTTTAGTGTTAGTAGCGGTCATTCATCCGTTGTTGTTGACTGCATTATACGTTCCGATCGCGCTCATGAGCTTCGTTGGTTTTATTGCGACTGTGTTGTTAGCTATTGCGGCCGGACGGGCAACGGGCCAGCCAAGTCATCCCCCCATGCAACACCCCTTTGAACTGGCAACGGCATTGCGATTTGCCGTCCTTTTGGCCATCGTGATGGTGGCAGCTGAAGCACTGAGGCGTTATGCCGGTGACGTCGGTGTCTATACCGTGTCACTACTTTCAGGACTCACTGATGTGGATGCCATTACGCTATCAATTACGCAAATGGCTGATGATGGATTATCCGCTGCGGTTGCAGCGCGAGCGATTCTAATCGCCGCCATGGCGAATACCACAGTCAAGCTTGGATTAGCGGTGTTTATTGGCCGGGGGCGTATGGCTGTCTTGGTGGCAAGCGGGCTTGGCGCGGTGCTCATCGTTGCTGGTGCATGGCTGGGATACACGCTGTGGGTATAAGAATAGCCCAAGGGGTTGGTTTTGCCCGGTCGTTTTTGATTTACGCAGTGCCTTGGCGGCAGCGTGCATTGCGACGGCTTTATGCGCCGTTTATGAGACACGGCGATACAGTATTTGACATCGGTGCTCATCTGGGCGATCGCAGTGCTGCATTTGCTGGACTTGGGGCTCGAGTCATCGCGGTCGAGCCGCAAGCGTTTCCACAACGTTATCTGCGTTGGCGTTTAGGGCGTTCCTCTGAGCATGTCGTATTAGGTGAGGCGCTTGCCGCTCAGCCAGGGACTGCGGTATTAGCAATGAGTGATCGGCATCCAACCCTTGCCACGCTCTCCAACCAGTGGCGATCGCAAATGGGTCAAGATAACCCAGGATTCTCGCATGTGGCCTGGCAGCGTGAAATTGAGGTGGCTGTAACGACGCTGGATGCGTTAATTGAGCGCTACGGGCAACCGGCATTCTGTAAGATTGATGTGGAAGGGTTTGAAGCCGAAGTACTCGAGGGGCTCAGCCAGCCGTTGCCGGCGTTATCGTTTGAATATCTCTATGGTGGGGAAGTTCAGTATCGACGCTGCATTGAGCGACTCGAGCAGTTAGGAATGCAGACTTTTAACCTCACGATAGGTGAACAGCGCCAATTCGTGTTTGAAGATTGGCAAAAAGCGCACGCTATTCTTGCTTGGTTAGAGATTAATGCTGAAGATGCAGGCTCAGGTGATGTTTATGCGCGTTGGTGAGAAAAGGCTTGGGTGTGATTAAACAAATTCTACTCACACTAGCGGTAACAGCGATTGTTGTGTTGATTATACAGGCGCGTCGGCGTCGTCATCAGGTCGCGCAGAATCAAACGCCGGCTCCCGGTCGTTCACCGCAAGCGATCGCAGGTTGGGTGCTGCTCGCATTGATGGTGAGCGTTGCGATTGGTGCTGCATTTTTGCATCAAGGGTATTAATCGCGATGTTGTTTCTTGCTTGATTCATAACGCTCAATGATATCCATCATTGTTGCCGAATCGTACGGACGAAGCCCGCTGACCACCATCTTTTTAGCGCACTCTCCGATACGCCTGCCTTGCTCGTTGATCGAAAAGTTAAAAGTAACATCGCCGCGCTTGCCGGTGACTGCTAGATCGGCGTGCTGAAGCGAAATGGTGGGGTGACTTTGCGGTGGGGTGGTAAGCGTAATGCGCATACTGTCATAGACGACAAGCGGGCGCTGTGGATTAAACATTACGTCTTTGGCCTTAAGTAAGGGCTGTAATAACCCAGGGAAGGTGGTCCCAGAGCAAGCAACATAGGCTTTGATAAATGCCCATAGGGCAGGCAGGGGTGTGCTCAAATCGGTGCCCCGAGTCACGCTCACATAGGCTTTGTCATTATCTCCGAGGACCGAGAATTCAGATCCCGGTGATAATGGAAAATGCAGCGGCGTGTCAGCCCGGAGCATACCGTTAAAGCGAATGCGCAGATCCAAGGCAAGCCCATAGCGTGCAGCGATGAGTGCAAAAAGCAAATCACCGGGAACACAAAATCGTGGTGCATCCTCATCGTGGATGGGGTTGTGATCACCCGCTACCTCTTTGGCAAATCGACTGCCTTGGGCGGCGCTAATGAGAACTTGATTAGCTTTAGTGGTGTGGAAAGAGGCGAGTTGTTGTTCTGGCGTTAGCGCAGTTGGCGGCATAGAAAGTTAGTCTCTTAGGACAAGTCGGCGAGGCAGAGTCCGCCTCGCCGAATTGACGGTAAATGGTTAATATCCCGCTGCCGCTTCAATCCAAGCGCGTACCTTGCTCTCTGAGACAACCGCTCGACCTGCTTTGAGTTGCTTGGTAAGCGTTGCCGGCTCGGCGGCGGCTAAATCCGCTTTAGTGGTAATTCCAAGCTCTGTTAAGCGCGTCTGCATTGCCGGACCAATCCCTTTAATGCCCGTTAAATCCCCTCCGCTTGAGGCTGATTTAGGCGTGCCACTCGATTCCGGTGCACGGCTTGGCCGAGCCGACTCAGGCGGTTGTGGGGTTGCCTGTGGTGGCGGTGTGCGGGTCTGGCTAGGCGCTTGCGGCTCCTGATTGCCTGGCACCCACCAAAAAGCAAGTTTCATCCAGCGTCGCACGAGATCATTCCACATTATAGATACTCCCTTTTGCTTTATGAGCATTATTCACTAGCGTTAAGGTCAATGCCAAGCGCCGTTAGGGTTTGTGGATCTGGATAGCCATCAGCTGGCAAACCCGTTGCGGCTTGGAATGATCGTAAGGCATTGCGCGTACCGGGGCCAATGCGACCATCCACATTGCCGGCGTTATGGCCTTGGCGATTGAGTTCTCGCTGTACCGATCGTACTTGTTCAATACGCAGGGGCTGATCATCGGGGGGCGAAGTAAAAAGGCTCGGCCCACCCATGATTTGATCCGCGAGCAACCCCACTGATAAAGCGTAAAACCGAGATGGGTTCCAGCGCATGATGACATTAAAGTTGGCGTGAACTAAAAATGCAGGTCCGCGTAGACCGGCGGGCAATATGAGCTCAGCCGCTAAATGACTGTCAGGCAGGGGCGCTTGGTTGGCTTGGCGGATGCCGGCCGCTTGCCATTGGGGCATGGGCTGCGTTGATTCGACAAGGCTAAGGTCGAAGCCCTCGGGGAGTTGCACCTCGAGGCCCCAACTTTGCTCGGCCTGCCAACCGCGTGCATTCAAAAAAGCAGCCGCTGATTCAGCGGCATCTTCAAAACTGCTCCATAGGTCAGGGCGACCGTCACCATCTGCATCAACGGCATAATCACGATAGACGCTCGGGAGAAACTGAAAATTGCCGAGCGCCCCTGCCCATGAGCCTTGGAGTTGATCTGGGTTTAACACATGTTGATCCACAAGTTGCAATGCGGCCAGAAGCTCACGAGCAAAAAAATCGCCGCGCCGGCGATCACACGCCAATGTGGCTAATGAGCGCACGGTAGACATTCGACCGGTGTAACTGCCGTAATTGGTCTCAAGGCCCCAGAAAGCGATCAGATAATGCCCAGGCACTCCATATTTTTTGGTGATGCGCTCGAGCAATCGCTCATGGCGGGCAAGTAAGCGTTGGCCTTGCTCGAGACGGGCTGGCGTGAGTCGGCTCTCTAGGTAGCCTCCTAGGGTGCTGGTAAATTCAGGTTGCTGACGGTCAAGCTCGATAACCCGGGGGTCAGGGCTAACATCAGCAAGGAGCTCAACCGCTGTTGTTTGATCAATGCCTTGCTCAATGGCCTCCGCACGGATGCGATCAAGACATGCATCAAACTTTGATGCACTCGCGAGCGTTACTCCGGCAGCGCTACATAACAGGAAGGTGATTGTGGTACGTAGAGCCAACGCCATCGTATCCATTCCTCCGAGCCCCAATCGAGCTGTGTGTGATGGTACCCTTTATGATGAAAAAAAACCTATTCCGGAGGCATTTGTGCCTATTGCACTCATTCTTTTTGTCACCATACCGCTTGCTGAGCTTTTTTTGCTTATTGAGGTTGGTCAAGCTATTGGTGCTTTATCAACCATTGCCCTTTGTCTTGGTACCGCGATGCTTGGCGCGACGTTGCTTCGGCAACAAGGCCTGCAAACGCTAGCCCGCGCGCGGCAAAACTTAGATCGCGGTGCACTTCCCGCCATTGAGCTACTCGAAGGGGTGGCACTGCTCATCGGCGGTGTGCTGTTACTCACCCCAGGGCTTGTCACTGATGGCATTGGTTTTGCCTGCCTGATTCCATTAACGCGACATTGGTTGGTGCGAGCCGTGCTGGCACGGCTTGCGGTGCGTTTTGGCCCACCGCCGTCAGGGCCGGGGTCGGGATCCGCTGACGGGGGTTATACCATAGAGGGCGATTATGAGCGGCGCGATGAGCCCAATGATCACCAGCGCCGGTAACGGGAGCGGATTGCGCTGATTGCTATTGTTCAGATTCTCTCGCCGGTGGTGCTCATTATCGGCCTTGGCTGGGGATTGCTGAGAATTGGATTTCTCTCCTCGCCGGCGCTCAGTGAACTCAATCGACTGACCTATTGGGTCGGTCTACCGGCTTTGTTAATTGAACGGATCAGCTCAGCAACACCGGCACTTTCCAGTATCGGTGGAATGCTTTTGGTCTTGATGGGGGCCACGGTGGCTTGCATTTTGTTATCTGCCTTGGCCGCCTGGATTTGGCGACTGCCAGCACGCGCATCGGTGACATTGGTTCATGGGGCATTTCGTGGCAACTTGATTTTTGTTGGCCTGCCCGTGGTGATTTATGCCTTTGCTGGTAGCCCTCAGGCGAGTGCGCTTGAATCAGCGGCGTTAGTGGCATCTGTGCCTATGGTGATTTTCTATAACGTCACAGCCGTAATTTTAATGCAGCCGCCGGGAGGTTGGCAGCCACTAATGGCGCTGCAGCGGATTGGTGCTGGGTTAGTTACCAACCCCATTTTATTGGCTACGCTTGCCGGAATGGCGATGGCGTTGACTGGTATAGAATTTCCTGCATTTGCACAGCGTACGCTTGCGGCAGTCGGTCAGATGGCACTGCCGTTGGCTTTGTTAGGGATCGGCGGGACTCTTTATGCCACCCGCATACGTGGCCGAAGACGCTGGGCGATGGCTGCGGCGACATTCAAAACAGCGGTAAGCCCATTGGTTGGCTTGATGCTTGGGCTTTGGATTGGGCTGAGTAATGAGGAGCTGCGGCTTGTGCTTATTTTTCTTGCCTGTCCAACGGCATCGGCGGCATTTATTTTGGTTCAGCATATGGAAGGGGATACGGCCTTGGTCGCGAGTACGATTATGCTCAGTTATCTCTTTGCACTGCCAGTGATGCTTTTAGTTCTTGCTTTAACTGCTTGATTTAAAAATTTTTTTTATTTATGGTTTTATTTGAACAAAAAAAGGCCATCGATCCGTGACCGATGGCCTTTTTTCTTGAGCGAGTGGTTTACTTGCTCTGGGCTTTGGCTGCCGTTTCTGAAGCAGTCTGAACGTTGGTCTCAACCAGCTTGCGTGCTTCGTTAACGAAGTCTTGGTTCATGGCAACGACCTTCTCGGCATCGCCTTTAACCCGCTCGGTGAGATCTTTGGCAATTTTCTGCTGCTCTTCAGCATAGGCCTGCAGCGCGCTGGTGTCCTTAACCTCAAGGGCGGCACGTGCCTGGTTTAGGCCAATCTCGCTGTAAGTGCGAGCGGCGGCCATCTGTGCATCGATGAGCTTCTCGGCATAATCCATGGCGAGCTTTGCGTAGTCGCGACTTGGCGCCATGAAAAGCTTCTCAGCCTGCTCGGAGTATTTCGTAAAGTTTTCGTTCGTCATAGCCTATATCCTCTTACAGTTACGGTGTTCCAAGACCGTTTCTGATCTTGTTGCAGTGCAATATACAAGAACAATTGGTGCGATGCAACACTCATAATATGAAGCATTTTTTACGCCGCTCATTTGATATGCTGGCAGCTTAGGCAGTATGAGTTGAATGGATATGATCGAGCACTCCACATCGTCTATCGGCAGTCTTGTTAATCTTTGGCGAGACCTCGCTATGCAGTGGGCTAGTCAGTTGTTAGCGGAGCTTCAAACACTGCCATCCGGTCTTGAAACGCTATTCGACCACACTGTCCTTGTTGATGTGGTGCTATTGCTGGCACTTGGTGGGCTGATCGGGTTAGTTCGGCATCAGCTCTGGCGAGGGGGGCGGCCGTTGGTTAATCGGCTTGATGTGTGGTGCGCTGGCGGGTCAAGTGGACTGATTCCATTGCGACGCTTACTCACACGACTCGGGGTTATCGGTGTTCATGTGTTCTCTCTTGCAGGTGCATCGATTGCTGGTTATGGCTTTATCTTGGTGGGATTTAGCGGTAGCGAAGCGGTTCAGCGAATTGCCAGTGAATTGCTCAACGCGTTTATCCTTGTCGGCTTAGCCCGATTGGTAATTGAGGGTTTTCTCGAGCCATCAAGCCAAAGCGCACGGCTACTTCCGGTTGACACTGAAACGGCCAAACACTGGTCGGCCCGCTTAGTACGCTTAGCCGGCTTTGTCGGCTATGGACTTGCCTTTCTCGTACCAGTGCTTGCCACACAGCTGCCAGCGATGGCGACTTTCATTAAAGTGTTGGTGATCGGATTTGCCCTTTGGGGCGTTGTCTCGGTGATTCGTGCAGCCAATCCTGCGATAAGCGAATGGCTTAGGGGCATGGCCACGCAAAGCCGTGGCGGATTGCTCAAAGCGAGCTTGCGCGGTTTAGCACTGACTGGGCAGTGGTTTGGCATTATTTATGCCGCTAGTGTCGCCGTGGTTGCAATCGCGGCGCCCGCGCATAGGCTTGTATTCGTGGCAATCGCAAGCGCTCAAAGCGTGGCTGTCTTATTAATCGCAGGCTTTTTGGGACATTGGTTAGGCCGCGGCTTAAGCGCTGAGTGGGTATTGCCGCTGTCACTGCAGCAGCGCCTGCCCTTATTACAAAATCAACTGCGCTATTGGATGCCGCGACTATTGCGCGTGACACATTTACTACTCAGCGCAGCAGCAATCGCTGTTATTTTGGGCATTTGGCAGCTCGTGGATCTATCGGCATGGCTTTCGAGCTCGGCTGGGCAAGCCGTTGTCAGTACGCTATTTGGCATCCTCAGTGTTGGCCTGCTGGCCCTAGCGGCGTGGCTGTTTGCGGCCAGTTGGGTGGAAGATCGACTCAACCCAGAGACCGGTGAGGGTGAGCCTGGCGCCCGCGAAAAAACGCTCCTAGCGCTCTTTCGTAATGCGATTGCCGTTGCCATTGTCACAATCGCTGGCATGGTGGCGCTGTCTGAACTTGGAATCAATATTGGTCCCCTAATTGCCGGCGCTGGGGTTATCGGCCTTGCGATTGGTTTTGGCGCGCAAAAACTCGTCCAAGACATTATTACTGGCGTTTTTATTCAACTCGAGGATGCCATCCATAAAGATGATTTTATTAGTGCAGCCGGTATTGCCGGCACCGTTGAGCGTTTGAGTATTCGCTCACTGGGTCTACGCGATTTATCCGGCACGCTGCATGTGGTGCCGTTTTCATCTGTCGATACGGTATCGAATTACACCCGCGATTTTGGTTATCACTTAGCGGAATATGGTGTCGCTTACCGGGAGAATATCGGTGAGGTGGTGGATCATTTACATCAAGCGTATGCGCAGCTCACCGAAACGGTACCGATCAACGAGAGCGTGACCGGGCCACTTGAAGTCGATGGCGTGAGTAGTTTGGGCGATAGTGCGGTAAATGTGCGTGTTCGTATTCGAACCACGCCAGGTATGCAGTGGGCGGTAGGGCGTGCCTACAATCGTGCCGTCAAAGAGGTCTTTGACCAAGTGGGTATCGAAATCCCGTTCCCGCATATGACGTTGTACTTTGGCGAGGATAAATCAGGAAACGCGCCACCCGCGCAAATTGCCTTACAGCCGGATCCAGAAAAAAACGCGAAATAATCAATTAGACTGCGCCTATGAATGACTTAACCGTTGATCAATGTGTTGGCAATACGCCGCTTGTGAGGCTGCAGCGGTTAGCCGAGACCGGTTCAAATACCGTGCTGCTAAAGCTCGAGGGCAATAATCCGGCTGGCTCCGTCAAAGACCGCCCTGCGATGAATATGATTGTGCAGGCCGAAGCGCGCGGCGAGATTCATCCAGGTGATACATTGATTGAGGCAACGAGTGGTAATACAGGGATCGCGCTTGCAATGGCGGCTGCCGTTAAAGGCTATCGGATGAGGCTGATTATGCCTGCCAATATGACCACAGAGCGACGCGCATCGATGCGTGCTTATGGTGCAGAGCTTGTGCTCGTGAGCGAAGCGGAGGGAATGGAAGGCGCTCGTGATCTTGCTGCGCGTTTGCAGCATGAGGGTAAGGGTAGAGTCCTTGATCAGTTTGCTAATCCAGATAATTGGGGCGCTCATTTTCAGAGCACGGGCCCTGAAGTATGGCGGGATACGCAAGGGGCGGTGACGCATTTTGTGGCCTCTATGGGCACGACCGGGACCATTATGGGTGTATCTCGCTTTTTAAAATCACAGCGCGCCGATATACAGATGATTGGTGCCCAGCCGCGGGAGGGCGCTAGTATTCCTGGTATTCGTAAATGGCCTGAGGCGTATTTGCCAGGCATATACGAGTCAGATCGGGTTGATCGCATTATTGAAGTCTCACAGCCAGAGGCTGAACAGATGACGCGACGCCTCGCCGCAGAGGAAGGCATTTTCGCTGGTATCTCCAGTGGTGGCACGCTGTGCGCGGCTCTACAGATTGCTCAAGAAGTTGAAAATGCAACGATTGTAAGCATCGTTTGCGATCGTGGTGATCGTTATCTCTCCAGTGGTGTATTTCCTGATCAATGAACATCTTTGCCTTTGATATAGAGACTATCCCTGATGTTGCCGGTGGCCGCCGGCTATACGATTTACATGATTTAAACGATCACGATGTGGCTGAAGCGCTGCTTGCTATGCGCCGGGAGGAGACTGGCGCTGACTTTCTGCGTTTACCTCTGCATCGGGTGGCCGTTATTTCTGTGGCGGCGCGCATTGGCGAGAAATTCACCGTGTTCTCACTAGGCGAGGGGGGCGATGACGAGCGAGAGCTTATTGAGCGTTTCTACGAGGGCATCGAGCGCTATGTGCCAAAGCTTGTGAGCTGGAATGGCAGCGGGTTTGATTTGCCCGTCCTGCATTACCGAGCGTTAATGCACGGTATAAGCGCTCCGCGGTATTGGGAGACCGGGGATCAGGATCGTGATTTTCGCTTTAACAATTACCACAATCGCTTCCATGACCGACATACCGATCTAATGGATGTCCTCGCAGGTTTTTCCGGGCGCGCGGTGGCTCCGCTTGATCAGGTGGCAACGCTTTGCGGCTTGCCGGGGAAATTGGGAATGAGCGGTGGGGCGGTGCGCTCGCATATTGAAAAGGGTGATTTCGCCGGCGTGCGCGATTACTGCGAGCACGATGTGTTGAACACGTATTTATTGTGGCTGCGTTACGAACTAATGCGCGGAGCGCTCGATCACGAGGGCCATTCCCGAGAGTCTCAACGCGTCCGCGATACGTTAAATGAGGCAAATCGCCCGCATTTCGAACGTTTTCTCAACGCCTGGAGCGATTAAAGATTATGGGCGGACGACGCGGTCGGCGTTTGCCGATCGAACCGGTCAGCATGCGCATTGAGCGCATAAGCCATGAAGGCCGAGGGATTGCCCATCATGATGGACGAACCGCATTCGTCCAAGGGGCATTGCCTGGGGAGCAGGCAGAAGTAAAAATACGCCGCCGGCGACGGCGTCAGGACGAGGGCGAAGCCGTGAGCATAAGCGCTCCGGCCAATGATCGGGTGTCTCCACCCTGCCCGCATTTCGGAATTTGCGGTGGGTGTAGCCTCCAGCACATGGACTCCGCCGCCCAGGTCCGACACAAGCAAGCGAGCGTAGCGGATCTGCTAACGCATGTCGGTGGCGTCTCGCCAGATCGCTGGTTGCCCGCATTAACCGGGCCCACTCAGGGCTATCGTCGGCGTGCCCGGTTAGGGGTTAAATACGTCCCGCGTAAAGGTGACCGCGTGCTGGTTGGCTTTCGTGAGCGATTTAGTCCGTTTGTTGCTGATATGGATAGCTGTCATGTACTTGATGCGCGCATCGGACAGTTGCTGCCAGCACTCGCAGAACTCATTCGTGGCCTGAGTATCCCTGATCGTATTGCCCAAATCGAAGTAGCTGCGGGTGACCAGTCGGTCGGGCTTGTGTTCCGTAATCTGCGTGAACTCTCCGGTAATGATCGCGAGGCGCTAATTGCTTTTGGTCAAACCCACCAAATCTTGATGTTTGAGCAGCCAGGCAATGAATCAACCGTTGCACCGCTTGGTCATAGCCAGATACGTGTTGACTATGCGCTAGCCGAGATGGGGCTAACCTTTGCGTTCTCACCGACGGATTTTACTCAGGTTAACGCCGCGATTAATCGGCAAATGGTGCCACAGGCGCTTGAGCTGCTCGCGCTTGAGCCGGCGCATCGGGTATTAGATCTATTTTGTGGATTGGGTAATTTCACCTTACCTATCGCTCAGCAAGCGGCAGTCGCGATCGGTGTAGAGGGTGCCGAGTCACTGGTTGAGCGAGGTCGGGAAAATGCAATGCGTAATGGCATTGAGAATGCTCAGTTTTATGCCGCGGACTTAACCCAAATTGAGCCCGATGCCGAGTGGTTAGGCGGACATATCGATCGCGTGCTCCTGGACCCGCCACGTTCAGGTGCACTCGAAGTTCTTCCAGCGATCGCAAAGCTTGCACCGGCGCGCATTGTCTATGTTTCTTGTGGACCGGCCACATTAGCTCGTGATGCAGGCGAGCTCGTCCATCAGCATGGCTATCGGCTTGAATGCGCTGGTGTTATGGATATGTTCCCACACACTGCACATGCTGAAGCGATGGCGCTATTTACCCGTCCCGCCGGCTAGATGGCGATGGAATACCTACTTGCCTTTATCCTCGAGATGAACCGCCAGATCGGCGGCCAGTCCAATATACTTTGCGGGGCGCAGCGCTCGTAACTCCGCTCGAACAGTTTCAGGTAGGTCTAGGGTATCCACAAACGCAATTAAACCTGCCTGATCAACGCGTTTACCACGAGTGAGGGCTTTGAGTTTTTCATAGGGCTCAGAAATGCCGTGGCGCCGCATCACTGTTTGTATGGCCTCAGCCAATACTTCCCAATTAGTCTCAAGATCTTCAGCTAAGCGTTCTTGATCGACAGCGAGCTTATCTAATCCTCGCAACGCGGCCGCATATCCAATCACGCTATGGGCAAGCCCAACGCCGATATTTCGGAGCACAGTTGAGTCTGTGAGATCACGCTGCCAGCGCGAGATGGGGAGTTTTCGGGCTAAATGCTCAAGTACCGCGTTGGCAAGACCAAAATTGCCCTCTGCGTTTTCAAAATCAATCGGATTCACCTTGTGCGGCATGGTTGATGAGCCGATTTCGCCGGCCACGGTTTGTTGCCGAAAATAGCCCCAAGCAATGTAGCCCCAAAGATCACGAACACAATCAATGCCAATCGTGTTGATTCGACACATTGCGTCAAATAATTCAGCAATGCCGTCATGGGGTTCAATTTGCGTTGTATGTTTATTCCAATCTAACCCGAGGTTAGTGACGTAACGTTCTGAAAAAGCGAGCCAATCAATCTCAGGATAAGCGCTTATATGGGCATTAAAATTACCCACTGCTCCGTTGATTTTTCCAAGAATAGGGATCTCAGCAAGACTTCGACGCTGACGCATTAACCTGGCTGCAAAATTGGCAAACTCTTTTCCAAGCGTGGTGGGCGAGGCGGGTTGACCATGCGTTCGAGCCAGCATTGCGGTGTTGGCATGCTCGCTCGCTAGGCGTTTTAACGGAGTGATCAGCGCATCAATCGCTGGTAGTAGCACCTCATCACGGGCACTTTGAAGCATCAGCGCATAGGCTAGATTGTTTATGTCCTCTGAGGTGCATGCAAAATGCACGAATTCACTGATAGCGGCGAGTTCGGTGTCATCTTCGATACATTCTTTGATGTAGTATTCCACGGCCTTAACATCGTGGTTCGTGGCTGACTCGATAGCTTTAATGCGCTGAGCGGCGGTTTCGTTAAATTCATTGGCGATGGCCAATAGCGTGGTATCAGCGGTTTGACTCAAAGGTGGCACTTCAGTAATGCCGGGCTCGGCCGCCAATGCGCGAAGCCAGTGAATTTCAACCAAAACCCGATGACGGATGAGGCCATATTCACTAACCAGTGGCCGTAGCGCTGCAGTCTTGCGACCATAGCGACCATCAATGGGAGAAATCGCGGTGAGTTGACTGAGCTCCATAGCCTTTTATCCGTAAGCAAACAAAACAGCAGTTTACTAGAACCTGGGGGAAGATGATGAGCGAGCAGGCATTTCGAACAGAAAAAGACAGTATGGGTGAGCTGCAAGTGCCAGCCAGTGCCCTTTATGGCGCACAAACGCAGCGCGCTGTGGATAATTTCGCGATTAGCGCTCTTGCTATGCCGCGGCGTTTCATCGAAGCGCTAGGTTTGATTAAAGCGGCTTGTGCCGAGGCAAATCGCGAATTAGGTGATCTTGATGCAGATATCGCCGCTGCCATTGTTACCGCTGCCGAATCGGTTGCGCGTGGTGAGCATGATGAGCAGTTTCCCATCGATGTATTCCAAACCGGCTCCGGCACCTCGAGCAATATGAATGCCAATGAGGTAATTGCGCATTTAGCCACGCAAGCCCTGGGCCAGCGTGTCCACCCCAATGATCATGTGAACATGAGCCAAAGTAGTAATGATGTGATTCCAACCGCGATTCACGTTTCAGCGGCGATTGCCTGCACGCAGGAACTACTACCGGCGCTCGAGCATTTAGGGCAAACCCTAGAAGCCCGCGCGAGTGAGCTTGCGCCCATCACTACCACGGGGCGTACGCACTTAATGGATGCGATGCCCGTGAGCTTAGGCCAAGAGGTGGGCGGCTGGGCTCATCAAATTCGCATGGGGCAGGCGCGTGTTAACGACACGCTCGTGCGCATTCATGCGCTCGCACAGGGTGGCACCGCTGTGGGAACGGGAATTAATGCGCGACCGGAATTTGGTGGAAAAGTCGCGACTGTGCTGGCAAGACGCACGGGTATTGCGTTTTGCAAAAGTCCAAATCAGTTTGAGAGTTTAAGCACCCAAGATGCCGCGGTTGAACTCTCGGGTCAGCTTCGGGTGATTGCCGTTAGTTTAATGAAAATGAGTAATGATTTGCGTTGGATGAATTCCGGGCCATTGGCTGGGTTAGGTGAGATCGCGCTGCCTGCGCTACAGCCGGGTAGCAGTATCATGCCCGGTAAGGTGAATCCGGTTATCCCTGAGGCCGTCGCCCAGGTCGGTGCGCAGGTAATTGGTAATGACACAACGATTACGCTTGCCGGATCATCAGGGAATTTCCAGCTTAACGTCATGCTGCCATTGGTCGCGCATAATCTGCTACAGAGCATTGGTTTACTTGCCAATGGCTCGCGCGCCCTCGCCGATAAAGCCATCGCCGGGTTTAGCGTTAATCAAGAACGCCTTGAGCAGGCGTTAGGACGCAATCCGATTCTCGTTACCGCACTGAATACGGTGATTGGCTACGAACTGGGGGCAAAGATTGCGAAGCAAGCGTATGCAGAGGGCCGACCATTAATCGACATTGCGCGAGAAATGACCGATGTGCCAGAGGCTGAGCTGGCGCGTTTGCTTGATCCTAAGTCACTTACCGCTGGCGGCATTCCCGGCGCTGACTAGGCAAGGCGCTGATAGCGGGCAAAGGTTTGGCTGCAACCTTCAGGGCCATGGGCATGGTGATAAAGCGTCTCTAAGCCGAAGTCACCGGGCGTAGTAAGCTCTTTACTCTCACAAATACTCGCCAATGCGCTCCGGTCACTGCGTCGATGCGTTGATAGCCAAGCCCGGCAATGGCGTGTACGAGTGCCTCGCCGCCGGGGTGATCGACACCTACAATGGGTACGACTTCAACGCCCGCAGTAACATGCCCAAGACGGCGTTCTGGATCAGGCTGACTGGTCGTAAACACAATGACGCATCGGCCTTGATCAAGGAGCTGCTTGGTATCGACTGACATCCAGTCGCATCCGCCACGCTAAGACGGCCATCAAGGCTTGTTATAAAATTAGCGCAAACCAATGGGCCATGATGACCGCTCGCCGGTAGATCGGCCTCTAGATAAAGTCCATTTAAAGCGCGCGGCTCGGCCACGGTTGGATAGCAGGGCAAGATCGCTCGATTCATGGGGGTGGACGATACGGTATCGGGCACGAGCGCGCTAGAATAGTTACCATGAATAGTTCTGCTTCGTTTGATGTCACCCCAATCTTAAAAACACTCCCCACCGCACCGGGCGTCTACCGGATGTTTGATGCGAGTGGTGAAGTGATCTATGTCGGCAAAGCTCGCCACCTTAAGCGCCGAGTGAGCAGTTATTTTCAAAAATCCGCGCATAACGCCAAAACACAAGCGCTCGTCGGCCAGGTGGCGGACTTACAAGTTACCGTCACGCATACCGAGGCCGAAGCTCTTATCCTTGAAAATACCCTGATTAAGTCACATCGGCCGCGGTATAACGTGCTGCTGCGTGATGATAAGAGTTATCCCTATATCCATCTCAGTACTCAGCAAGATTTCCCGAGACTTGCTTTTTATCGCGGCAAACGGCGGGACGATGGAATGTCGTTTGGACCGTTCCCTTCCTCAGGGGCAGTGCGTGAGACGCTCAATCATTTGCAAAAGGTGTTTCCGGTACGTCAGTGCCGCGATAGTTTTTATCGGCATCGCTCACGGCCTTGCTTGCAGCATCAAATTGGACGCTGTACCGCCCCCTGCGTGGGTTTAATCAGTCAAGCGGATTACGCTAAAGATGTACGCCATGTCGAGATGTTTCTCTCGGGGCAGAGCAGCGAGGTGATTGATGAGCTAGTTAAGCGTATGGAGCAAGCTTCAGTGGATTTAGCGTTTGAGCAGGCGGCTCGGCTGCGCGATCGTATTGCGAGTCTTCGGCGGATTCAGGAGCGGCAATACGTCGCCGGTGCTAAAGGCGATGTCGATGTCATTGCCTGTGAGCGCCAAGAGAATCTCGCCTGTGTACAAGTGTTTGTTATTCGTGATGGCCGCAACTTAGGCAATCAGACATATTTTCCTAAAGCGCCCGGGGGTACGGATATTGAAGAGATTCTCTATGCGTTTATTGCCCGACATTATCTTGGTCGCGATACCCCGAGTGAATTACTCGTCAGCCATGAAATGCCCGAGTACGCGATCTTGGAAGAAGCGCTGAGTCATGATGCGGGCCATCGTGTGCGAGTATCGGCGCGCCTTCGCGGTGATCGCCGGCGCTGGATGGGTATGGCAAAGCGTAACGCCGAGCACGCACTACGGGCGCGGCTGGAAAGCGAGGCCTCAATGGAGGCGCGATTTGAGGACCTGCAACAGGGGCTTGAGCTCGACTATATGCCAGAGCGCATTGAGTGTTTTGATATTAGTCACACCCGCGGTGAGGCAACAGTCGCCTCCTGCGTGGTCTTTGGTCGTGAGGGTCCGATTAAAGATGATTATCGGCGCTTTAATATTGAGGGTATTACCGCAGGCGATGACTATGCGGCAATGCACCAAGCTCTTGAGCGTCGCTTTAAGCGGCTAAAAGAGGGCGAGGGGGTAGTCCCTGATCTTTTGCTGATCGATGGCGGGGCAGGCCAGCTCAAGCAAGCTGAAGCGGTGCTCGAGGAATATCAGATCTCTGATGTCACCCCGGTCGGAATTTCTAAAGGTCCCCGCCGTCGTCCCGGAGAGGAGGTATTAACGGTGGCCGGGCGTGCCGGTAGTATTCGGTTAGCGGCGGATTCCCCAGGTCTGTACTTACTCCAGCAAGCGCGCGATGAGGCGCATCGATTTGCTATTACCGGGCATCGAAGCCGTCGCAGCAAACCGCGACAGCGCTCCGCCTTAGAGGATATTGCCGGTCTAGGCCCCAAGCGACGCTCAGCATTGATGAAGCAATTTGGCGGGCTCAAGGGGATACAGCGTGCCGGGCGTGATGATCTCGCCCGAGTGAAGGGGATTAGTCAGGCGCTTGCTGAGCGGATTCATGACCATCTCAATGGTTAATCTTCTGGCCCTTCCGCCATGATAGTCTTGCTGACATGGAAATAACGCTCCCCAATGTGTTGACCTGGTTGCGCATCGTGATGATCCCGGTGCTGGGGCTGTTGTTTTTACTTCCCGCGCCGTGGGCAAATGCGGCGGCGGCGGCGGTGTTTGGTATCGCGAGTATCACCGATTGGCTGGATGGTTATTTGGCACGACGCTGGAATCAAGTATCGGCCTTTGGCGCGTTCTTGGATCCTGTGGCTGACAAGCTCATCGTTGCGATTGCGCTTATTATTGTTGTTGTTGAGAGTCCTGCCGCACTCGTTGCTGTGCCTGCGGCGATCATTATTGGTCGAGAAATTGCGGTATCAGCGCTTAGGGAATGGATGGCTGAATTAGGCCAACGAGCCAGTGTGGCGGTGGGAATGTTGGGTAAGATCAAAACTACCGCGCAAATGATTGCGATTGTGTTGTTGCTCTATCGACATGATTTTGTTGGGTTGCCGCTTTGGTCTGTGGGGGTTGTTCTTTTATACATCGCGGCTGCGCTGACGCTTTATTCTATGGTTTTATATTTATCGGCAGCGCTGCGCGCTGTGGACGATTTATCCGGCCACTAAGCGCATGTTGGCGGGATGTCGGGGTTGACAGAAACCCGCCTGCCACTAGAATACGAAGGCTGATGCGGGAATAGCTCAGTTGGTAGAGCACAACCTTGCCAAGGTTGGGGTCGCGAGTTCGAGTCTCGTTTCCCGCTCCAGAACTCGACCCCGATCCAGTGGATTGGGGTTTTTTGTATCAAGGCTAGGTGGCAGAGTGGTGATGCAGCGGCCTGCAAAGCCGTGTACGCCGGTTCGATTCCGGCCCTAGCCTCCAGATCTTTGCCCGGATGGCGGAACTGGTAGACGCACAGGACTTAAAATCCTGGGGCTTTATGCCGTGTGGGTTCGAGTCCCACTCCGGGCACCATTCAAACCGTATTCCCTATGGAAGCGGCTGCAGGTTAATTTGGAGGCCGTTCGGCTTCAAACTCATTCGTTATTGCTTCCCCACCGTGGGTGAACTGACCGGACGCGGTGTTAGATGCAGTAGGTTATTGCGCTTTGGTGGTGATTGATCGAGGTGTGGAAAGTACCGCACCTATTGCATTTTGCGGTACGCTCCCGGCTTTATTAAGGGGAGGGGACATGGCACCAGATCGCGTATCGCTTGGCATTGCACTGATGCTCGGATTTACCGTATCCGCGCCACTCATTGATACCTTTGCCAAGCTTAGTGCCGCGTATGTCGTTGTTGCGCAAATTGTGGCCGCGCGATTTGTCGTCCAAGCGGTGTTGCTGGTGCCATTAAGTGCCATGTGTGGTTGGGCACACCGGCCGGCGCGCCGGGAGATGGCCCTGCAATGTGGGCGTGCCGTGCTCATATTGGTTGCAACCGGATTTTTTGTAACGGCCCTATCAATAATGCCACTGGCGGATGCGGTTGCTATCTTTTTTGTTGAGCCATTTATTTTAATCCTATTAGGTACATTTATTTTAGGCGAGCCTAATAGCTGGCAGCGATTGACACTCTGTCTGATAGGCCTTGCAGGATCATGGCTTGTCATTCAGCCTAATTTTGCCGAGCTTGGCCCGGCCGCGTTTTTACCGCTTGGAACGGCTGTGGCATTTGCCTGTTATATGTTGTTGACCCGGGCGATGGCACGGCAGATGCACCCAGTCACGTTGCAGGGATACACTGCGCTGGCGGCATCGCTGATTCTGCTGCCATTACTGATGGTGGGTCATTGGCTCGAAATCGAGGCATTGACTATGCGTTGGCCAAGTGTCGAGGTCATGGCTATGCTGCTGGGCGTGGGCTTAGCATCAACGGTGGCGCATTTGTTTATTAGCTTTGCGCTATCGATGGCACCGGCGGGCATTATTGCCCCCATTCAGTACTTCGAAATCGTGATCGCCGCCATTCTCGGTTATTGGGTTTTTAATGATTTGCCGAATCCGCTTGCGATGATTGGGATCATAGTGATTATTGCCTCAGGCGTTGGCATCTATACACGCGAGCGAGCTACGGAGCGTCGACTGCTGCGGGAGCTGGAGCGAGGATAAACATGGCTCATTACGCCATCATTGGTAGCGGTATAGCTGGCGTGAGTGCGGCCAGAGCGCTCGCGCTGAATAATACCGATGGACCCAAGACCATCACGCTTTATGAAATTGGGCGAGGTCCGGGTGGGCGCGCTTCTACCCGTAAAACACGCGCAATCCCTGAGCTACGTATTAACCATGGGGCGCCCTACGCGGATATCTCAACCGAACCGGGCCAAGCACTACTGCGGAGACTCGGCGCGGCTACACAGCCGTATCACGGCGAGCGACTGATCATTGATGGGCGAACGGGTGAGACGCAGGCTAGGGTGCAAGCAGCAAGCGAAAGGCTCATTACCGGTGCGGATGGGGAAATGGCCAATATCGCCGGCGCGATGCTTGAGGATGCGCACAGTGGGCTTCTGCCGGGTATCACTACCGCTTATTCATCAATGGTTCGCGGTATAACGCGGGCCGAGGGCGGTGATGCGCAATGGATCTTGAGCGATAAAGATGGCGAAGAACTAGGCCGAGCCGACTGGCTGGTGGTGGCGGGTAGTGGCATTGCGCATCCACGTTGGTCAGCCACATTTGGTGGTGAGCCGCCGTTAGTGGCCGCAGCGGCAGCGCTGAATGATCCAAGGCTCGATCAGGCGTTGACAACGATTGCGCAGCAGTCTGCCGCGCCCGTACTCACTGTATTGATGGTTGCCACTG
>Ga0102930_1000120_pt1 | contig 24041 bp, 20 predicted proteins | sample SalPon1_B_H2O_MG_FD_84514 | JGI IMG/M metagenome (GOLD analysis project Ga0102930, IMG submission 84514) | Salt pond water microbial communities from South San Francisco under conditions of wetland restoration - Salt Pond MetaG R1_B_H2O_MG | ecosystem: Environmental > Aquatic > Non-marine Saline... | reverse complement strand
TTCAGTATAAGTGGTTTCGTCACTTAGTGATCCTGAAGATTGCAACACCTCACCATTTTGATTTAAAAACTCCCATGAGGTTTCAGAGGGGTATTCATCTGTTTTTAAAGTAAATTCAACAGTTTCAGTAATGTAAGTTTTATCTTGATAATTATCAAATACTTTAATGATAGTATTGTTGTTTATATTTTCATCAGTCACCCCATCTAGACTTAAAAGAGCTTCAAAAGCATTTCCTTCTCTAAGATCCAGAGAAATAGTACCCAGAGCTTTAGTTTCGTTTGGTGCTAAATTTTCAGTCCACTCAAGGCTTTTTTCAGGACCATCGTCTTGTTGATAAATTAAAGTCGCTTTGGTGATAGGTTGCAAACCTCTGTTCATTATTGAAAAAGTAGGTGAAATTTCATCACCACAAATAGGTTCAGTTATCTCTTCTTTTATCAACACTGCATCATACTGAAATTGTTGCCTTGGTGGATATTGTTCCATAACTTTCAAACCAGTATTGTTAGGATCTAGCCACTCTTTTAGCCTTGTATCAGCTGTAGCTCCAGAATCCCAGGAAACATCAAAACGCCCATAATAGTCTGGCTTTCCATTATTTATGGTTCCATCACAATCTGCAGAGCCACCTGCTAGCTGACCTATAATTCTACCGTCTTGGTCAAAAAGCGCAGAGCCTGATGAGCCCGGCTCTGTAACTCCAAGTTCCCATGCTCCTACTTCCCAACTCTCAACGTTACTTTCAAAATCACTTATAGAGACTTGTCTTTTAAGTGGGGAATTGTCGTCCCTAGAAATCTTCATAATGTCTCCACTTGGGTGATGTATGCCCACTGTAAAGTCTGGAGCATCCCCTGTTCTATCCCAACCAGCCCAGACTAAATCCCACTCGTTAGGGAATGGAGGATCTATCTCCAAAAGTGCAAAATCTGAGGTGGGGTTGTTTGCTAATAACGTAGCACCACTAAGGGTTTGATTAAAATCATCATCAGCAGAAGATGTAGTGGTAGAACAAGCTGGAACTGGACTTACCCAATTGAACCGAAATGCCCAATTCTCCACAGAGCCACCTAAACAATGGTTTGCCGTTAAGAATAATTGGCGCCCATCATCTTGTACGTTATTGATTAAAGTTCCTGTACAAAAGCCTGAAGAACCAACTATCGTCATAGCTACCGATTTTTTGAGGTCATCTTTGATATCATCAAAGTCGTTTCCAACAGGACAATTCACATCTTGATTGCAATCTGCGGAGTCGTTTAAGTCTTTGCTGAGTTTCTTTATTTCTGAAACACTTCTATAACCATGAACAACTTTTGAGATATGGAGCTGACCTTCAAACTCGACATGCTTAGGTTCATAATATTCTACCCAGATGTCTTCCACTTCCACAAGCCAAGATCCAAATTGCATATCTTCTCTGTTTTGTGAAGCCGTATAAGCCCCAAGTAGGTCTGTATGATTATCATTGTAGAAATAAAGCGTAGAACCTTTAGGTATAAGAAACTCATCGAAAATAAAATTTAGAGTTTTTGCACCTTTGGATTTTATATTCAGCAACCAAACTTTATCGCCATTCTGTAAGGTATTCCACTTTCCATCCTCAAAGCCCAAACTCACTATATGCTCATACCCAAACCTGAAAGGTTTATCCAAACGTTTGTCTCTGATTTCATCTTCTTCTTTTAAGGCCTTTAAATCGAAACCAGACATTACCTTAGCTTGATTGGTTTCTAGATTCAAATTCCAACTTACAGGCACGCCTTCATTTGTCACTTGTCCAAAAGTAGCATAAGAGCATAAAACCAATACAACTGATAAAGCACAATTTTTTATCATAAATGGAATTTTATCAAATATAGAGTTAAGTTTTGAAATACCTTTACAATTAAAATCAATTTAAACAGTAATTAACTAACAAAATGTCAGTAAATAGATAAAAAATAATGTCAATATGTCATAAATTCTGTTAGGTATAAGATTTGAAACCAAATGAATAAAAAAACTAATAAAAGATGGATTTTAAAAACTTTACCATAAAAACACAAGAAGCAGTGCAAAAAGCACAGCTACTAGCGCAAGAATACAATCATCAACAGATAGAGAATGAGCATATCTTTAAGGCCATTTCAGAAGTTGATGAAAACGTGACCCCATTTATCTTAAAAAAACTCAATGTAAATACACAGCTGTTTTTACAAATATTAGATAAGAATTTAGACAGCTTCCCGAAAGTTTCAGGTGGTGACATTATGCTATCCAGAGAGGCTGGCAAAACAATTAATGAAGCTAGCATTGTTGCAAAACAAATGAAAGATGATTATGTCTCTATAGAACATCTTATAATAGCTATTTTCAAAAGTAAAAGCAAGGTTGCTCAAGTACTAAAAGACCAGGGAGTTACTGAAAAAGCTCTAAAAGCAGCCATTCAAGAGCTTAGAAAAGGAGACCGTGTAACTTCACAAAGCGCAGAGGAGAACTATAATTCTCTAGACAAGTATGCCAACAACCTTAATAAAATGGCAGAAGAAGGCAAACTAGACCCTGTGATAGGTCGTGATGAAGAAATAAGAAGAATTCTTCAAATCCTATCCAGAAGAACTAAAAACAATCCTATGCTTGTAGGAGAACCAGGTACTGGAAAAACTGCAATTGCGGAAGGCTTAGCCCACAGAATTATAGGTGGAGATGTCCCTGAAAATCTTAAGACCAAAAAAATCTATAGCTTAGATATGGGAGCTTTGATAGCTGGTGCTAAATATAAAGGTGAATTTGAAGAACGACTAAAAGCCGTGATAAAAGAAGTTACCACAAGTGCTGGAGATATTGTTTTATTCATCGACGAAATCCACACCCTAGTAGGTGCTGGAGGTGGACAAGGTGCGATGGATGCCGCTAATATCCTGAAGCCTGCCTTAGCAAGAGGTGAGTTGAGAGCTATTGGTGCTACAACATTAGATGAGTTTCAAAAGTATTTTGAGAAAGATAAAGCTTTAGAAAGACGATTTCAAAAGGTTACCGTAGATGAGCCTGATACTGAGAGTGCTATTTCTATATTACGCGGCATCAAAGAAAAATATGAAACACACCACAAAGTTAGAATTCAGGATGAAGCCATTATTGGCGCAGTAGAATTATCTCAACGCTATATCACCAATAGGTTTTTACCTGATAAAGCTATTGATTTGATGGATGAAGCTGCCTCAAAATTGAGAATGGAAATCAATTCTAAACCTGAAGAGCTTGATGTGTTGGACAGAAAAGTGATGCAACTGGAGATTGAAATAGAAGCGATAAAACGTGAAAATGATGCTACAAAATTAAAAACTCTAAGAGCTGACCTTGCAGATCTTAAGGAAGAAAGAAACACTCTAAATGCACGATGGAAAAATGAAAAGGACATAGTTGAAACTATTCAAAAAATAAAAACTGATATTGAAGAATTTAAGCTTGAAGCTGAACGTGCAGAGCGTGAAGGCGATTATGGCAAAGTTGCTGAAATTAGATATGGCAAAATAAAAGAAGCTCAAGAACAACTTGAAACGCTACAGACCCAAGTAGAAAATGAAAAGTCTGAACACACACTCATCAAAGAAGAGGTGGATTATGAAGATATAGCAGAAGTAGTGGCTAAATGGACGGGCATCCCTGTCACCAAAATGCTGCAGTCAGACCGTGAAAAACTTCTGAAACTTGAAGACGAACTTCACAAAAAAGTTGTTGGCCAACAGGAGGCAATTCAGGCCGTTTCTGATGCTGTAAGAAGAAATCGGGCTGGACTGCAAGATCAAAACAGGCCTATAGGATCCTTTTTATTTTTAGGAACCACAGGGGTAGGAAAAACAGAATTAGCTAAAGCCTTAGCAGAATACATGTTTGATGATGAAAGCTCTATGACACGAATAGACATGAGTGAATATCAAGAAAGGCATGCTGTAAGTCGCTTAGTTGGTGCGCCTCCAGGCTATGTAGGCTACGAAGAAGGTGGACAATTGACTGAAGCTGTGAGAAGAAAGCCCTACTCTGTGATCTTGTTGGATGAAATCGAAAAAGCACATCCAGATACCTTCAACATTTTACTGCAAGTGCTAGATGAAGGTCGCCTTACAGATAATAAAGGACGATTAGCTGACTTCAAAAATTCTATAATCATTATGACGTCTAATATGGGGAGTCACATCATCCAAGAAAAGTATGAGGCTACTAAAGATGTAGATGCAGCGATGGAAAGTGCCAAGGTAGATGTACTTGGATTACTAAAGCAAAACATAAGGCCAGAATTTCTTAATAGGATAGATGATATTGTGATGTTCACACCGCTTTCAAAAGACCACATTAAGGATATTGTACAGCTACAAATCAATAGACTTAGAAAAATGCTTATAAAACAAGGCATCACCATAGATGCTACTGAAGAAGCGATAGAGTATTTGGCTAAAATCGGATTTGACCCTCAGTATGGAGCTAGACCAGTGAAACGTACTATCCAAAAAGAAGTTTTGAATATGCTCTCCAAAGAAATACTTTCTGAGCATATCAAAACCGACAGTATTATTTTACTTGACCAATTTGATGGCAAGTTGATTTTTAGGAATCAATAGCCTTGAATACCTCATAACTAAAGACGCCTATTTTATGGATTTAAAATAGGCGTCTTTGATGTTATAAACTTGTTAATCTATCTATCCAAGTTCTGTACTGGATATAATTTTTAGCTGTGCGTTTTATCATTTCCAAATGGTCTTGAGACACCATTTTTATTTTTTTAGCTGGAATACCAGCATAAATTGTGTTAGCTTCTACCCTTGTTCCTGAAGTTACAATAGCACCAGCAGCTATTATACTTCCACTTTCCACAACAGCATGATCCATAACTATAGCTCCCATGCCTATCAAGACATCATCATGAATGGTACAGCCGTGAACAATCGCTTTGTGACCAATAGAAACTCTGCTTCCTATTTGGGTGGCGGCTTTTTGGTATGTACAATGTATTATAGCTGCATCTTGTATATTGGTATCCTCTCCGATGTGGATACTATGTACATCTCCACGGATAACAGCATTATACCATACACTGCAGTTTTCACCAATAACCACATCACCTACCACTGTAGAATTTTCGGCCAGAAAGCAGGATTTAGAAATTTTTGGTGCTATCCCTTTTACAGATTGAATTAAAGCCATATTACTTACTCAAGTACATTTTTCTTCTTCCGTACAGTTCATAAAACGTATCATCCTTTAGACTATCGATGAACAAAATACTCTCTCCAGTACTTTTCATCTCAGGTCCAAGTTGTTTATTAACGTTATGGAACTTATCAAACGAAAATACAGGACGTTTGATGGCATATCCATCTAGTTGTGGATTGAGATCAAAATCTGATAGTTTATTATGACCTAGCATCACCTTGGTAGCATAATTTACATAAGGTTCTTTGTAGGCTTTTGCTATGAATGGTACAGTTCTGGACGCTCTAGGGTTGGCTTCGATGATGTAAACATTATCATCTTTGATAGCAAATTGAACATTGAGTAAACCAACAGTATTCAAAGCTAAAGCAATTTTTTGGGTATGATCTCTGATTTGCTCTATCACTAAATCTCCAAGGTTAAATGGAGGAAGTAAGGCGTTGGAATCTCCAGAGTGAACTCCGCAAGGTTCAATATGTTCCATGATGCCTATGATGTAGACATTTTCTCCATCACAAATGGCATCTGCTTCAGCTTCTATTGCTCCATCTAGATAGTGGTCTAGCAATAGTTTATTATTTGGTATTTTTCGCAAAAGATCAACTACATGCGTTTCAAGTTCTTTTGCATTGATGACTATTTTCATCCCTTGCCCACCCAGCACATAAGAAGGTCTTACCAAGATAGGAAAGTCTAGTTCTTCTGCTAGTGCCAAGGCTTCATCTGCCGTTTCTGCAACTCCAAATTCTGGATAAGGAATATCATTGGCTTGTAATAGTTTTGAGAAGCTACCTCTATCCTCTGCAAGATCTAAAGATTCATAACTTGTTCCTAGGATTTTTATACCGTATCTACTTAGTTTTTCTGCAAGTTTAAGTGCCGTTTGACCGCCAAGTTGCACAATAACACCGATAGGTTTTTCATGCTTTATGATATCATAAATATGCTCCCAGAATACAGGTTCAAAATACAGCTTATCAGCTGTGTCAAAATCGGTGGAGACAGTTTCAGGATTACAATTGATCATAATAGTTTCATAACCACATTCTGCGGCAGCCATCACACCATGTACACAACAATAGTCAAACTCTATTCCCTGGCCTATTCGGTTAGGACCAGAACCCAAAACTATCACCTTTTCTTTTTCAGTAACGAGGCTTTCATTTGTATTTTGTAGGGCGCCAGCTTTGTTCTCTACATCAGCTTCAAATGTAGAGTAATAGTATGGTGTATGAGCTTCAAACTCTGCTGCACACGTATCTACCAGCTTGTAAATTCTAGTTACATTTAGCTCTTCTCTCTTAGCATAAACTTCACTTTCTAGACATTTCAACATATGAGCTATTTGTCTATCTGCAAAGCCTTTTTGCTTAGCTTCGAGCATTAATTCTTTAGAGATTGTATCTATAGAGTAGTTAGAAATTTCAACCTCAAGGCTATATAATTCTTCATATTGCTTAAGAAACCACATATCAATTTTAGTGATTTCATGTATTCTACTCAATGGGATACCGAGCTGAATAGCATCATAAATCACAAATACTCTATCCCAACTTGCATATTCAAGTTTACTGAGGATTTGATTATAATCTGTATAACTCTTTCCATCTGCGCCAAGACCGTTTCTTTTGATTTCTAAAGATTGTGTGGCTTTGTGCAGAGCTTCTTGAAAGGATCTTCCTATGCCCATCACTTCTCCAACAGATTTCATTTGAAGCCCAAGCGTTCTGTCTGATCCTTCAAATTTATCAAAATTCCATCTTGGTATTTTTACGATAACATAATCCAATGTTGGTTCAAAAAACGCAGAGGTCGTTTTAGTAATTTGATTTTGAAGTTCATCCAGATGGTAACCAATAGCTAGTTTTGAAGCTATTTTGGCAATAGGATAACCTGTAGCTTTAGAAGCCAACGCAGAAGATCTAGAAACTCTTGGGTTAATTTCAATAGCTATTATATCTTCATTATCATCTGGACTTACAGCAAACTGAACGTTGCAACCGCCTGCAAAGTCTCCAATACTCCTCATCATCTTTATGGCCATGTCTCTCATTTCCTGATAGGTTCTATCACTGAGCGTCATAGCAGGAGCTACTGTGATAGAATCTCCTGTATGGATACCCATTGGATCCATATTTTCAATGCTACAAATGATAGTGACATTGTTATTCCTATCTCTTAAAAGCTCTAACTCATATTCTTTCCAGCCTAACAAGGCTTTGTCTATTATTACTTCATGGATAGGTGATGCTTCTAGACCTCTGGTAAGCAATTCTTCAAACTGATCTTCTGCATGTACTATAGAAGCCCCGCTACCTCCAAGAGTAAATGAAGCTCTTATAACTAAAGGAAAACCAAATTCTTGAGCAACTTCTTTTCCTTGTAAAAAGGAAGTTACAGTCTTGGAGGGGGCTACTCCTACCCCAATCTTTTGCATCAGTTTCCTGAATTTTTCTCTATCTTCTGTGATATTGATAGCATCGATATCTACACCAATAATTTTAACACCAAAATCCTCCCAAATGCCTTTATCGTCTGCCTCAATACATAAATTTAGTGCAGTTTGTCCTCCCATAGTTGGTAATACGGCATCTATGTCTGGATGCGCTTTAAGGATTTCTATGATAGACTTTGTGGTAAGAGGCTTCAAGTAAACATGGTCTGCCATAGATGGATCCGTCATAATCGTAGCCGGATTGCTATTGATGAGTATCGTCTTGATACCTTCCTCTCTCAAAGACCTTAAAGACTGGGATCCAGCATAGTCAAACTCACAAGCCTGTCCTATCACTATAGGGCCAGATCCTATGATGAGCATTGTTTTGATGTTGTTGTTTTTTGGCATAATTAAAGCTGTATATGATGAAATTATAGGGTATAAAAAAAGGCATTGCTAAAAGCAATACCTTAATATTTTGAAATCAATCAATCATGTTATCGTTTTCTAAGGCTTAATTCAGAAGAAACACTTAATTTTTTTCTGCCTTTAGCTCTGCGTCTTTTAAGAACTTTACGACCATTTACAGAAGACATCCTTTCTCTAAATCCGTGCTTGTTTTTTCTTTTTTTATTTGAAGGTTGAAAAGTTCTTTTCATTGTTTATAACTTTATAAATATTATCAGATTTTTTGAAAACTGCGTGCAAATATACGATTCCTTTTTAGTTTTACAAGTCCTCATCTAAAGTTTTTTTCATTTGTTTTTGCTAGCTTTGCAGTTAAATATTCAAATATGTTTAATAAAAACTTTAAACTCATCTTAGCTATTTTAATTATTGCTTTCGGTGTGTACCAAATTACAGAAAGCAATATTGGAAATGGTATAGCTCTATTTCTACTCTCTGGAATTTTTGTATTCCTTTATTTCAAAAATGAATTAATTCTTCTAGCCTTTTTAAGGTTGAGAAAACAAGATTTTGACGGTGCTAAAAAATGGCTGGATAAAATAAAGAATCCAGAATCTGCCCTAACACAGAAACAGCAAGGGTATTTTAACTACATACATGGCTTACTGCTGTCTCAAACCAATATGACTAAAGCTGAAAAGTACTTCAAAAGAGCTCTTAAGCTTGGCCTTTCCATGCAACAAGATGTAGCTATGGCTAAATTAAATCTGGCAGGTATTGCTATGACAAAAAGAAGAAAACGCGAAGCTCAACTCCTACTTAAAGAAGCCAAGTCCCTAGACAAGCACGGAATGCTTAATGAACAAATACAAATGATGAAAAAACAAATGAAGCGTTTTTGATATCCTTATTTGTAATACTTCCTTCTGTACATAGAGGGAGACTCTCCGGAATATTTTATAAATGCATTGGTGAAGCTAGAGTTTGAGGTGTACCCCAAGTCAAATGCAATTTCTTTTATGGTTTGATAAGTATTTCTGAGTTTTGAAGACGCCAGTTGCATTTTTTTATCAAATACATATTGGTAAGGAGTTTTCTTAACCTCTTTAGCAAATTCTCTTATAAAATGAAACTTGCTCCAACCAGAAACACGAATTAATTCGTCGGTTTTGATTTCTTGATTAATATTGGTTTCAATATACTCTAAAGCAAGCCTTATTGGTTTAGAATATTTGTTCTCCTCCAGAACCGAAGGTGCCTCATTACCTATACCAGTCTTTTTGTTGTAAAGCGCTAAAGAAATATTATTGATAATATCTATTTCTCTGTAAGGCTTGGACAAATATCCAGCAGGTTTGGTTGTTTGTATCTTTTTTAGAGTCTCTACATCAGTATACGCTGTGATGTATATAAAGGGAATTTCAGACTTTAAATTTAGGTACGAGCCTATACGAATACCTTCAAATCCTTTACCAAGGTTGATGTCCAGAAGAATAAATTCTGGTTTAAAGGTATTTAGGTTTTTAATACAAGAGTCGTAGGTATCACACAGCTGAACATCAAAATCATTTTTATCTAAAATTAACTTGATGTCATAAGCTACTAGGTAGTCGTCTTCTACAATTAGGATTTTTGTTTTCATTGGATGGGGAATGAAAGTCTTACATGTTTCTTTTCGAGTTCAACCTTTCCTTTAAGCTGAAGCACTATAAGGTTAAAAACCTCTAGATGATCTTTAAACTGCAATTTGAAGTTTTCATGATTATCTAAATTTATAAAAGAAAATTTAAAAAAGACTGCTTTATATTTTTGGTTAATTTCTAAATCAATCTGCTTTTCAAGTGTTTTACTAAAATCATTAATTTCAATAATGATATAGCTTAATAATAATAAATCGTCAACACCTACTTTAAGATCTGTTGTGTTTTTCAACTGCATCTTTATAAGTGAACCTGATGTTTCAAAATACTGATAAAATTTTAAGAAAAATGCATGAAATGAGAGTTTGGTATCTTCTATTCTAGAGTCATTTTTGATGCTAGTGTAATATAAATCATACACATAAGTCAAAGCAAAAAAGCGATCTTTGATTACTTTTTTTTCATCAAAATAGGATTTGCTTTGGGTATTTTGAATATTCATCAAACTCAGTTGAGTCTGAAGATTGTTTTTTAATCTATGGAGAGTATTGTCTAGGACATTTTTGAGCTCCTCCCCTTGTTCCTCTTCGATTTCTATCGACATAAAAGGTCATAACTTATTTGGTTAACTCAAATATAGTAAATAATAACAATATTTTATAATAATTGCTTTAACATTTACATAACTGATAGTAGCTTTTGTGAATAATTTGAGGTGTGATTAAAATACTTTTAAATTATGGATAACTCATTTAGTTAAAAACATTCTAAACCCTAAAACCACCAGTACGCCTCCAAATATTTTTTTCAACAGCTTCTCATCTATACTAATTGCAAGTTTGGAACCAAGGTAGCCTCCTACCACAAACATGCCTGCCATGACTAAGGCATACTTCCAATTGAGGCTTCCATCCTGATAATAATTATAAGCAGCCGCAAGGGTGACGGGTACAGCCAAGACTGCAAGGCTTGTACCTTGAGCTTCATGCTGAGAAAATCCTAATAAAAAAATCATCAGTGGTACCATAACGACTCCACCACCTACTCCTAAAATCCCACTAAGAAAACCAGCTAGAAGACCTACCACAATAAGGGATAATATTGTAAATACACTCATATCTTTTTATTTTAAAACCTTAATATTATACACTTTCCTAGAGTAATTGTTCAGATGTTTGTCCCTTAGCCATGGGTTATGGATTTTGAGTGTTTTGTAATTCATACCAAATGTATTTGCAAAGTTTACAAAATCGGTAACAGCTGTATCCACAGCTACTGTTTTAAGAGGTTGAATGTCATAGAGGTCTTTATCCTCATAATGAAATCCAAATTGTTTTGCATTGGAGAGGATATGCTTCAGAGCTATAATTCTAAAGACGTATCGAGAGGTTTCTGGATTGAGCAAAAGGTCATAATAATCGTTCACCTCTTGGCGTTCTAATTCCCTAGAAATAGCTGCATTACCAGCATTATAGGCCGCTGCTGCCAGCGTCCAAGTGCCAAACCTTTCTTTAGAATTTTTAAAATATTGGCTGGCTACACGGGTGGCTTTTTCGATGTGGTAGCGTTCATCTACGTTAGCATTTACTTCCAAACCATATTCTATTCCTGTTTGTTTCATAATTTGCCAAAAGCCAGTAGCCCCAGCTGGTGAGACTACATGCTCTAAACCGCTTTCTGCCACTGCGAGGTATTTAAAATCATCGGGGACACCATACTCTTTTAATATAGGTTCTATGATAGGAAAATACTTATGTGCCCGCTTGATAAGAAGTAATGCATTGGACTGCCAGTAGGTATTCACAAGAAGTTCTCTATCCAATCGTTCCTTGATGTCTGGGACTTCAAGAGGTGTTCTTTCATTAGCAAAATCGATTTGTTTTGGTAAATCTATTGCAAAGACATTATAATCATCTTTAAAGTTTTTCTCTGAAGGTTTTGGTGTAAGCTCTTCTTCAGAAGACATAAAGCTGGTGGTAGCCAGATAGCCTAAAAAAATAAAACTACACAAGCCTAGGGTAAACATTGATTTTTTAAACATTATATTGAATTTCATGCTATATTAATTTAAAGTTTCCCATGTATTATCAATTCTGGTAAATGGGTATTGAACCAGTTGTATTTCATCAGTATCATAATATGTGTTCCTGCAGGAATGGATATACACTCATTTATATTTTTGATAGGAAACACCGCATCCTCTTCTCCGTGAATATGAATGATGTCATCTATCGCTTTTTCTTGCTTCCAGCATAGCATTTCTTTGATAGCCCAGTCCAAATATAGCTTATCGTTTACAGAGAGGTATTGTTTATATAGCTCTAATCGTTTTCTAACTAAATTACCCAAAGGTAATTTTTCAATTTGAGAAATATAATTTAGAATTCCTGTGGGTAAGACTTTATAGATCTCTGTATTCCTTGCAAATTTCATACGCATGGGCAACTCTTCATTAGACTTTACGCTTGAAATGATAATTAGTCGTTTTACGTTTACAAATTTACTCATTTCTTGCACCAAAACCCCTCCAAAAGAAACCCCGATAAGCACAACAGGCTCGTCCTTTGGGATATCTATTACCATTCGCTTAGCGTAATCTTTCAAAGACTCACCTTGCTGCGGTATCTTCCAAGACAACCATATCGTTTCAAATGTATCTTCTGCTAAAGCTATTCGCTCAAAGACACTTGGGTTTGCTGCCATGCCTGGCATCATATATACCTTTATCACACTTTATTATATTTTGTTGGACAATATCACAAAAATAGTTTTAAATATATTGATTACCTTTGTAACTCAATAAATTAATCCAAAAATATATTGAATTCTTTATCAATAAACATTAATCTTTGAAATATGCATACAGACTTTGAAGTAACAAAAAATGAGTTTCAAAGACAATACGAAACCAAGATAAACGATGACCTTCTGGCTGTAGAATTTTCTGAACATGACCGAAAGGTGTTTTTAACCAAACTAACTATCCCTGAAAAATATTTAAACTCTGATATTCAGAATTTATTTATTTCAAAGGTACTTGATAGTTTTGTGGACACACGCTTCAAGGTAATGCCTACGTCTCCTGAAGTAGCAAAATTTTTCAGAAAAAACAGACTCAAGTATAAAGGGTTGCTACCAGCAGGTATCACCATCTAATTCCTTTATTTTTCTAGTTTTAAATTAAGCTAACTTTAAGCTTTGAATAAGTGGTAAGCTCTTGGTATTAAATCCCATATTATCAATTAGTTTATTTAAATTCGTGGGCTGAAAATATTATGAAGAAAAAAGAAGAATTTATTGAAGTCCTCGGGGCTAGAGCGCACAACCTTAAAGATATAGATGTTATTATTCCTAGAAATAAACTAGTAGTCATCACTGGTTTATCGGGGTCTGGAAAATCATCTCTTGCTTTTGACACCATCTACGCTGAAGGGCAGCGCCGCTACATAGAAACTTTTTCTGCTTATGCAAGACAATTTCTTGGTGGGCTTGAACGTCCTGATGTAGATAAAATAGACGGCCTATCGCCTGTCATTGCTATAGAGCAGAAAACAACCTCCAAAAGCCCAAGAAGTACTGTTGGCACCATTACAGAAATCTATGACTTCTTAAGATTATTATTTGCTAGAGTTGGCACAGCGTATAGCTTTGAAACTGGAGAAAAAATGGTCAGTTTTACAGATGAACAAATTCTGACTAAAATCGTAGAAGATTTTGAAGGAAAAAAAATAAACATTCTAGCGCCGATTATCAAATCTAGAAAAGGCCATTATAGAGAACTTTTTGAACAAATTGCTAAACAAGGGTTTCTAAAGGTTAGAATAGATGGCGAAATAAAAGATCTTGAAAAAGGCCTAAAAGTGGACAGGTACAAAATCCATGATATTGAAGTAGTAGTAGATCGATTAAAAATAGATCGCCAAGAGCATACCATCAAAAGATTGAATGAAAGTATTGCTACAGCTATGAAACAGGGCAACAATGTCATGATGATATTGGAACATCAGGCAGAAGATCCTAAATTTTTTAGCAGAAACTTGATGTGTCCTACCACAGGCATCTCCTACCCTAACCCAGAGCCTAATAACTTTTCCTTCAATTCTCCAAAAGGTGCCTGTAGCAGATGCAATGGACTAGGTGAAGTTTTTGAGATAAATACAGAAAGAATTATTCCAAATCCCTCGCTATCCATCAAAGAAGGCGGTATTGAACCACATGGCAAGGAAAAGAAAAACAACTGGGTGTTTAAACAACTCAGGGCTATTTCAGAACATTTTAAATTTGATTTAAAAGATCCTATAGATAGCATTCCAAAAGAAGCTATAGATATTATTTTATATGGTGGCAAAGCTAGTTTTAAAACTTACAGTAAGACTTCAAAAGTAAGTAAGACCCAACATTATAATTTTGAAGGGGTTGCAAAATTTATTGAAGATACATTTCATCAAAAAGAATCTTCTGCAGCTTTGAAGCGATGGGCTAAAAAATACATGGACAAAAAACCATGTGAAACTTGCGAAGGTAGCCGACTAAAAAAAGAATCTCTTTACTACAAGGTTGGTGATAAAAACATAGCAGACATCGTAAGTATGGACATTGACGAGTTGGTCTTGTTTTTTGAAAGTCTGCATAAAAAACTATCAAGCAATGAGCAGAAAATTGCAGAAGAAATCCTAAAAGAAATCAAGACCAGATTGTCTTTTCTTGAAGACGTAGGGCTAAATTATCTGAATTTAAACCGTGGTTCTAAAACTTTATCTGGCGGGGAAGCACAGCGCATTCGTTTGGCTACACAGATAGGCTCTCAGCTAGTTGGTGTCTTGTATATTCTGGATGAGCCGAGTATAGGCTTGCACCAAAGAGATAATGAAAAACTCATCAATTCTCTTGTATCCTTAAGAGATGTTGGCAATTCCATCATTGTGGTAAAGCATGACAAAGACATGATAGAAAGGGCAGATCATGTCATAGATATAGGCCCACATGCAGGCAAAAACGGTGGAGAGATTATAAGTGAAGGAGATCCTAAAACCATCCTAGGACATGATACTCTTACTGCAGATTATCTATCTGGAAAAAGAACTATAGCCATTCCCAAAAAACGCAGAAAAGGAAATGGAAAGCATTTGCATCTTCTTAATGCCACAGGAAATAACCTTAAAGATGTTTCCATCAAAATCCCTTTAGGTAAATTGATAGTTGTAACTGGTGTATCTGGTAGTGGTAAATCTACACTTATCAATGATACGCTCTATCCTGTACTCAACAACCACTTCTTTAATGGTAAAATGGAACCTCTGCCTCATAAAACCATAAAAGGTCTGAAGCATTTGGATAAGGTCATAGACATTAACCAGTCTCCTATTGGTAGGACTCCAAGATCCAATCCTGCTACCTATACAGGCGTATTTGGCGAGATAAGAAGCCTGTTTGCAAAAACGCCTGAAGCCTTGATAAGAGGATATAAACCTGGTAGGTTTAGCTTCAATGTGAAAGGCGGAAGGTGTGAAACTTGCGGTGGTGGTGGCCTAAAAGTCATAGAAATGAACTTTTTGCCAGATGTGCATGTAGAATGTGAAACCTGCATGGGTAAACGCTTCAACCGTGAAACTCTTGAAATCAGGTACAAAGGAAAATCTATAAGTGATGTTTTGGAAATGACCATAAATGAAGCTACTGATTTTTTTGAACCTATTCCTAAAATTCATCGAAAACTTAAAACCATCCAAGACGTAGGTTTGGGCTACATCACTTTAGGACAACAAAGCACAACCCTGTCTGGAGGCGAAGCCCAGCGCATAAAGCTTGCATCAGAATTGTCCAAAATAAGCACAGGAAATACATTCTACATCCTAGACGAACCGACTACAGGACTTCATTTTGAAGACATCAGAGTGCTTATGGAGGTACTCCAAAAACTGGTAGATAAGGGAAATACGGTACTAATTATTGAACACAACATGGACGTGATAAAACTAGCTGATTATATTTTTGATATTGGCTATGAAGGTGGAAAAAAAGGAGGGCAACTCGTAGCAAAAGGCACTCCAGAACAAATCATCAAAAACACAGATAGCTACACAGCTCAATTTTTGATAAAAGAACTTAATTGATATAGTATGGTAGATAAGCATCCTAAAAACTGGAATGAAATAAAAACAAACGACAGCTGGGCATTGTTCAAGATCATGAGTGAATTTGTGTACGGTTATGAACGCCTCAGCGAGATTGGCCCTTGTGTATCAGTCTTTGGATCTGCTAGGACAAAGCCAGGTGAAAAATATTATGAGTTAGCCGTAAAAGTTGCTAACAAAATTGTAGACCAAGGCTATGGCATCATCACAGGTGGTGGCCCAGGTATTATGGAAGCAGGAAACAAAGGAGCAAATCTGGGCGGAGGTACTTCCGTAGGTCTTAATATAGACTTACCCTTCGAGCAACATGACAATCCTTATATCGATTCTAATAAAAGTCTAGATTTTGATTATTTTTTCGTCAGAAAAGTGATGTTTGTGAAATACTCTCAAGGATTTGTAGTGATGCCTGGAGGTTTTGGCACTCTAGACGAACTCTTTGAAGCCATCACCCTCATACAAACTGGTAAAATAGATAAATTTCCTATTATACTGGTAGGCACAGAGTTCTGGAGTGGACTCATGGATTGGATAAAAACTACATTAACAGAAAAATTAAGAACGGTGAGTGTGGAAGATTTAGACCTGATAGAATTGGTAGATACTGAAGATGAAGTAGTTGAAATTCTTGATAAATTCTATAATAAGTATGATCTGAGTCCAAATTTTTAAACAAATGAAGAGTCTACTCTGCTTCATTTCGGTCTTTATATTCTCACCGCAAAGCTATAGCCAGGCAGAAATCAAAACCATGTTTTATAATGTATTAAATTTTGCAAGTGCTCCACCTGATGACAGACTACAAAGCCTCAATACAATCCTCAGCAGCTATGAACCAGATTTATTTATGGTATGTGAAGTAGAGTCTCAAAAAGATGCTTCAGATATTCTGAATTATGGTTTTCAGTACACGTCTGCCAGCATGAAGCAGTCACCATTTTTGTTTAATACTTCTGGGGCTTCTCTTATACATCAAGTGGTGTATTACGATAATGAAAAATTTACATTGGAAGCAACTCACCAAATAAAAACCAACGTAAGAAGCATCAACCATTATACATTTGAATTAAAAACTAATTCAAAAGTAAAACTTGAAGTTTTTGTGGCTCATTTCAAAGCATCCAGAGGGTTTTCTAATGAAAATGAACGCACCTTTGAAGCTCAACAATTCATCGATTATATTTCAAAATTTCCACCAGAGACTAATATTCTTCTTGCTGGAGATTTTAATATGTATTCTTCAGCAGAAACAGCTTATCAAACACTTTTAAATGGGACTAATGCGCTGGACCTGATAGACCCTATAGATTCACCTGGAAATTGGAATAGCAACTCTAGCTATGCCAATATTCACACACAAAGTACACGCGTTAGTAATTCAGAATTTGATGACTATGGGGCTGGTGGTGGCTTAGATGATAGGTTCGACATCATACTAATGTCTGATGCTATAGACACGAAAAGGAATTCTATCGGATATATAGACAACTCCTACAAAGCTTGGGGAAATAATGGTAATTGCTTCAACAACGCCATTAGCAATAACGACTGTGCTGGCTTGTATAGCAGCCAACTCAGGGAAGCCCTATACAGAACCAGCGACCACCTTCCTGTGGTGGCAGAATTCAGCATTGATGAGCCGTTTTTAGCCACTAAACATAGTACTGATGATAATTTACTTTTATTCACTCAAGGCAATGTAATCAAACATCAACTCGAGTTAGAATTAGCTCCAGAGTTAAAGTCAAGAAAAGTTAATATCTTTAATGCTTTAGGGAAAGAGATGTGTAGCTTTACGATTTTAAGTGAAAATGAACAAATTGATATGTCTGGTGTAGCTGATGGCTTATACTTCCTAAAAGTGGAAGGCATCCACACTCCCTTTAAATTTTTGGTGGTCAAATGAAATCAAAACTCGCCTACATCTTAATTTTATTGATTTCAGTTTCAGGGTATGCTCAGAATAAAATTAAAGCTGAAATAACTACCTCCAAAGACCTTAAATCACTTGAAATACAGCAAACCATCACCTTCCAAAACACGAGTGATAAAGCCTTGGATACATTGTATTTGTATGACTGGATCAATGCATTTTCAAATAAAGAAAGTCCGCTAGCAAAACGTTATGCGGAGGAGTTTGTTCGCAAATTTCATTTTGCAAGTAGCCAAGAACGCGGAGGTACTAGCCTAAAATCTCTTTCTGTAGCTTCAAGACTAACAAGCTGGGATTATGTAAAAGGACAACCAGATATCATACAAGTAATACTCCATGAGCCACTCCTACCGGATTCATCTTTAGATATGAATTTAGAGTATGTGCTACTTATCCCCGATCAGAAATTTACAGGCTATGGCTGGAATGATGGGGAATTAAATTTAAACCAATGGCTCATTATGCCTGCCATACTGAGGGAAGATTGGATCCTATACAGTCATAAAGATTTGAATGACTTTCCATTGCAAGCAATAGATTATGATCTCAGGATTGAACTCCCAAGTGAATATACCTTGAAATCAATTTTAAACGCTACAACAGAGCATACATCACTAAAAGATTTTCAGAAAATACGCCTGAGTGGAGATGAAAAAGTAGGTTCAAAACTGATTATAAAGCGAGAAGATGATTTTGAATTAACAAAGACAGACCATGTTGACATTTTTTCTGATCTTAAGGATAGTGAATTAAGACCAGAAATTGAAAATTTCATTGTAGAAAGGATTTTCTATTTCTTAGAAAATGAATTAGGTGTACCTAGTTTTGAAACTATGCTAATTTCAAAAGAAGATTATAACAGGTCTCCTGTATATGGGCTCAATCAATTGCCTAGTTTTATAAGGCCATTCCCTGATGGTTTTCAATTTGATATAAAAATCCTCAAAACCATTACAAACCAATACCTGAGGCGTACGTTTCTTATAGACACCAGAGAAGACCAGTGGTTTCTAGATGCGTTGCTTATCAAACTGATGATGGATTATGTTGAAACCTATTATCCTGATGTCAAGCTACTTGGCTCATTTTCAGAATTTATTGGAGTGCGGTGGTTTTATGCTTCAGATTTATTTTTTAATGACAGGTACAACATTATTCACGCTACTACGATTCGTCAAAACCTTGGCCAGCCCGTGGACTTTCCACAAGACAGTTTACTGAAGTTCAACCAAAGACTATCCAACCCCTACAAAGGTGGGCTAGGATTTAGGTATTTGGAAGATTATTTAGGAAAGGTTATTGTGAAAAACAGCCTCAAAATGTATTTCAAAACCTACAATATAAAATCTTCCACACCAGAAGATTATTTTGAAATTCTAGAAAACCTCACAGATAAAGACATCAGTTGGTTCTATAGTAATTATTTAGGGAGTCCAAAAGACATTGACTTTAAGATTAAAAGCCTATCAAGAACTAATGATTCTCTCCAAATAAAAATCTTGAACACGGCAAGAAATGCTATGCCCGTTCCTGTGTATCAACTCCGAGATGGCAAAATACTTTCAAAACATTGGACGCAAGCCTTTAAACAAGAAACTACCCTTGTTGTTAAGGATTTGAATCCAGACCAAGTTGCTGTCAATTATCAAGAGGTTATCCCTGAATTTAATCCCAGAAACAATTTCAAAAGCATTGGGAAAATTCTAAATAAACCTCTTCAGTTTAGAGTACTCGAAGATATAGAAGACCCTAAATACAATCAGGTGTTTCTTATTCCAGAATTCACCTATAATCTGTATGATGGTCTTGCCTTAGGACCGAAACTGTACAACACTTCCCTATTGCCAAAACAATTTAATTTTAAACTGAACCCAAAATATGGACTAAGTAGCAATGCTGTTGTAGGTGGTGCATCTATCAACTACACACATTTTCTCAAGGAAGAAAAACTTTTTAGAGTCAGATATGGCATCAATGGGTCGAGGTTTTCTTATGATCAAGATTTGTTTTATAATCGCTTTTCGGCTTTTTTAAATTTGACTTACAGACCTCAAGATTTGAGAGATAATGCAAGGCATAATCTCACTGTAAGAAGCATAAATGTTCAGCAAGAAGAAAATGAAGTGGTAGTAACTGAAGAGCCTAACTACAATATTTTCAATATCCACTATAATTTTTCCAACAAAAATCTTGATAGATTTTTCACAACCACAGTAGATTATCAAATTGCTCAAAAATTCAGTAAAGCCTCCACAACACTAAGTTTTAGAAAATTGTTCAACAATAACAGACAAGTCAATCTACGGGTGTTTGGTGGTCTATTTTTGTATAATGACACGCAAGATTCTAATTTTTTTAGTTTTGGATTGGATAGGCCTACCGATTATTTGTTTGACTATAATTATTATGGAAGAAGTGAGGAAAGTGGACTATTCAGCCAACAATTCATCAAGGCAGAAGGAGGCTTCAAGTCTCAGTTTGATGAACGTTTTGTAAATGACTGGATGGCTACTGCCAATGTAAGTACTACCATTTGGAATTGGATTTTTGCTTATGCCGATGCTGGCGTATTCAAAAATAGATATTCCAATCCACAATTTAGGTATGACTCAGGTCTTCGGCTGAGTTTTGTAGAAGACTATTTTGAGCTCTACCTCCCCGTGTATTCTAGCAACGGCTGGGATCTGGCAGCTGATAATTATGACCAACGCATCAGGTTTGTAGTCTCTTTAGACCTCTCGACACTTTTTAAATTATTTACTAGAAAATGGTATTAGACTGAGCGTTTGCTTAGTAAAATTATGGCCAAAAACGTATTAAAAAATAAATGATTTAAAACATTAAAGGGATAACAGCTTCTTATAATCATATTTCTCGTAGTCTTTAGATTTTTCATTTTTTAGTTTGGCTATCTCATTTTTTACTTGAACTCTATACCAATCTTCTGGGTTTGTGTGAGAGAATGAACTAATTTTCAGAACAATATTTGGATTCAATTTTCTTTGCCCAGTAAGATATTTATGAAGGTTGCTATCCCCCATTCCAAAATAATGAGCTAAATCTTTTTTTGTGATATTTAATGCTTTTAAATACATTTTCACAAAATCTAAAATTTCTAGCATTTCATCTTCCTCTATGTCTTCTTTTTGGATGTAGTCTTCTAGCTTATATTGTATTGTAAGAAGTTTGTTATTAAGTTTTTCATCTTCAGATAAATTTTTAGAATGATTTGATATGAAACTATTCACACGTTCCATTTTATTTGCATTCCATATATCTTTTGGCAAAATTTCTGTCTTCTTCATAATATCCTATTTTAAAAACTCATTTATTAACGTTTTACTACCTTCAGGTGTAATTATCATTGTAGTAGAATTGTCAAGTCTTAGTGCTTTGTATTTTCGACTATACAGCTGCATAAGTTTCTTTTCATCTTCTTTTTTCTCTTCTATGACATCAAAGGCCAAATACCCCTCTTTGTCATTTATAAAACTTTGCTTACAAGCGAAAGCGATTAAACAACCAGCAACTCTATCATGTTTTTTATGTTCTGCTTTATTGTGAGGTGCAATTTCAACAAAAGCCATATAGACCTGATATTCAGTTTTAGTATTTATGATCAAACATCCCTCAATTATTTCTGGGGCATCATTAGTAATAAGAATGTACGTTTCAAACTCAGGTTGTTTAGAATGTTTATTGAAGTTAAACCTCCAACCGTCAGTTATAGAAGGTAATTTAGATTTATTTTTAGATACACGAATAATTCGAGCTTCAACTTCTGATTTGGTATTAAAATCAACAATTTTAACATTCATGAGAAAATTATAATCAAATCAAATATAATATAATTATACAAATTGTACAACTTATTTTTTGAAATTCATCATACTCAGAACATTTGATATTAATAACTATTGAAATCTAATTCTAAGCCATCACCCCCTCAGTTTATGACTAAATTTACGCCTTAAAGTAGATAACTTAGGTTCGATGACGAGTTGGCAATAGCGGTTTTCAGAAAAATTATTATAGAAATTCTGGTGCTCATCCTCAGCAGAATAAAATGCTCTTGCAGGAGATAGCTGAGTTACAATTTTATCTTCAAAGACTCCATCTGCTTCAAGCTCAGCCATTACCTCCTCTGCCATTGTTTTTTGATCTTCAGAATGATAAAAGATTTCGCTTCTATATTGCTCCCCTACATCATAGCCTTGTCTATTTAGCGTCGTAGGATCATGGGTAGAAAAGAAAACGTAGAGCAAGGTTTTATAGTCTATTGACTGAGGATCATAGGATAATTGTATAGCCTCTGCATGTCCTGTTCTACCAGTCACAACTTCTCTATATGGCGGATTTTTAATGACTCCTCCAGTGAAACCTGACAGGACAGTTTTAACACCTTCTAATCTCTGAAAAACAGCTTCTGTGCACCAAAAACAGCCATTGGCAAAGGTTGCGAGTTCAATAGTTTGGTCTGACATAAATTTAATTTTTGTTGAACAAATTTACAGATATAGTAAACAACAGATTTTCATTTAAGGAAATATTAGTAGCTAAAGGCTTTTTTTTAATTCAGATTTTATTCTGACTTTTGAGCTTCAAATCAAAACCATGATAAAGGCCAAAAACATTAGCAAACATTACGGTGAGCTGAAAGTCTTAGATAATATCAATTTAGAAATTAATCCAAAAGAAATCATTTCCATCGTAGGACCTTCGGGAGTTGGCAAAACTACCTTACTTCAGATTCTTGGTACTTTAGAGCAAGGCGACGACAACAAGTCTTCTAGTTTGGAAATAAACGGCCAGTATATTCAAAGCCTAAAAAAGAAAGAACTAGCCAGGTTCCGAAATGAAAATATTGGGTTTATATTTCAATTTCATCAACTGCTTCCAGAGTTTTCGGCTTTAGAAAACATTTGCATACCCGCGTTTATCAACAATACACCTAAACAAAAGGCTGAAAAAAGAGCCTTGGAATTACTGACTTTTCTTGACTTGAATCATAGGGCAGACCATAAGCCAAATGCTCTTAGTGGTGGTGAGCAACAACGTGTAGCTGTAGCTAGAGCACTTATGAACCAACCCAAAGTCATCTTTGCAGATGAACCGTCTGGAAATCTAGACTCGGCTTCTGCAGATAAGCTTCATCACTTGTTTTTAAAATTGAGAAATGAATTCGACCAAACCTTTGTGATTGTCACTCACAATGATGAGCTGGCTGATATGGCTGATAGAAAACTGGAAATGAAAGATGGAAAATTTGTCTGATTTTAAACAACTCAAAACCTTTCTAGACGAGAAAGTTGAACTCTACAATCAACCTAAATTTATAGCAACAGACCCAATTTCAATTCCACATCAGTTTAAAAAAAAAGAAGATATAGAAATTGTTGGGTTTTTGATGGCTACCATAGCATGGGGAAACAGAAAGAGCATCCTCTCCAATGGAAAAAAGCTCTGCAACATTTTAGAACATGAGCCTTATGAATTTGTTTTACACCACACAGATAAAGATTTAGAAAACTGTGATGGATTTGTACATAGAACCTTTAATGACGAAGATTTAAAATATTTCCTAAAAGCACTGAAATTTATTTACAAACAGCAGGGTGGCTTAGAAGCTGTGTTTTGCAACTTTCAAACAGCAGCTTCGTTACAACCAGCTATACATGAATTTAAACATCTTTTTTTTCAGCTCGATCACCACAAAAGAACTGAAAAACACGTTAGTGATCCTTTAAAAAATTCAGCTGCCAAACGCATGAATATGTTTTTAAGATGGATGGTGCGTCAGGATAAAAATGGGGTTGATTTTGGCATTTGGAAAGCTATTTCACCTTCTCATCTCTCCTGTCCGCTTGATGTTCATTCTGGTAGAATTGCTCGAGAGCTCGGCTTGCTGGAAAGAAAACAAAATGATGCCAAGGCAGTATCTGAGCTGGACGCAAACTTACGCCTCCTTGATGCTAATGATCCTGTAAAGTATGATTTTGCACTCTTTGGTTTAGGTGCCTTTGAAGAATTTTAAAATAGGTTAAAATTTCTAAAATTTGTATATTGCGCTTGTTGTATATTTAGAATCATTATAGATAAAACTAGATGAAGACCGAACCGAAGAGTGAGTCAGAAAGGGTAAAAGCACTGAAAGACTTAGATATTTTAGACACCCACCCCGAGCAGGAATATGATCAGATCACACAATTGGCAGCATCCATTTGCGATACACCAGTAGCTCTCATCTCTTTACTGGACGAAAATAGGCAGTGGTTCAAGTCCAGAGTTGG
>Ga0102930_1000117_pt1 | contig 24180 bp, 26 predicted proteins | sample SalPon1_B_H2O_MG_FD_84514 | JGI IMG/M metagenome (GOLD analysis project Ga0102930, IMG submission 84514) | Salt pond water microbial communities from South San Francisco under conditions of wetland restoration - Salt Pond MetaG R1_B_H2O_MG | ecosystem: Environmental > Aquatic > Non-marine Saline... | reverse complement strand
AGTTGTCGAGTGCTGTCGCGGAGTTGTCGACTGTTGTCGCAGAGTTGTCGAGTGCTGTCGCGGAGTTGTCGACTGTTGTCGCAGAGTTGTCGAGTGCTGTCGAGGAGTTGTCGACTGTTGTGACCAGTGTGGCTGCGCTGTCGACTGTTGTTGTTGTGGTGTTGATTGTCGTAACTGTGCTATTGGATGGTGTGGGTCCGTTGTCGACCGGCTGCGGGGAGGCAACCGATGGACAGTCGGCAGCGTGGTGTCGGCAACAGGCGACGAACGCTCCTGATCGGCGACAACGGCGGATCGATCGTGGGCTGCGGTCGACACAGCCACATCCGGTGGACCATCCGGCGAGCTGTCGAACGGTGTATCCGTCACGCCGTCAGCACGTGGGTGACGAAACGTGAGCGTCACCGGACTGCCGTAGCGCGCGAGGCCGAACCCGAGCAGGCCAGCGAATGACCCGCGATCAGTGGGCAGTCCGGTAGTCACGCGGCTGTCGGCGCTCGCTACCGTGTCGAACGGCCTCGACACAGTATCGATACCACCGGTTCGTCGACCGGCGGCAGTCGCGTGAGAGGGGTCGGTGACACGGATCGACCGCGTCCGTCTGTCGAGCGATGAGTCCTCACCCGACTGATGGGCATCGGTCACGGCCGCTCGACCCCCGTAACGACCGCGACAGTCCGGAGCGAGCCACCGCCGATCGATCGTGTAGAAACTGTCCGATACATACTGAGCTGTTAGGACACGTTGGCCAGCATTCCACATTTAAAATTTCGTGCCGATAGGCGGTCCAGTAGACAAGGATTAGCGCTCCGGCCGGGGGTAGTTAGCTGTCGGGCGTGCGGTCGACTGTCGTCTCACGGTCGGTGACCGGAACGACCTCCTCGCGCTGCCGGGAGTCGATCAGCACCGGGCCGACGTGGTAGACGGCCGACGGCTGGAAGGCGGCCTCGGGAACCGTCGACCAGAGACCGGAGAGCTCGTTGACCGAGGCGTTCACCAGCGAAACCTGCAGTTCAAGCTCCGGATCCAGTGAGCCAGTGAGCTGGTCGCCGCTCAGAACGGCGTTGTCGTGGAGCGTCTGCATCGCCAACCCCAGTATCCGTTGTTGTTCGACCGTCGACGCAGTCCCATCGTCGGTGCCGCCCGGATAGGCGGTCACGAAATAGTAGAGATCCAACGCGAGCGGCGGCTCCTGAGAGACGGTTGGATCTCCAGTGTGGCGAGCCGTCTCGGTGTTTTTCATCGCGGCGTTCTCCTCGACCCGATACAACGACAGCGACAGCCGGATCTCGGAGTCCGCACTCACCTCGTCGGGGGAAACCAGCGAAACCCCCTCGCCGTCCATCGAAAACACGTCGTCGCGGGCGGCAAACCGGTCCTGAAGCAACCCGCGCAGCGTCTCACTCACGTCCGCTATCGCCGTGTACGAACCCATGGACGGCGGTTAGTGTGTGCGCCCCACAACGCTCCAGACAATCATCCAACAGTTCACACAGAACGGTGTGTGCTCGACACGGATATATCTTTCACTAATACAGTATTTTAAATACGATAACCAGTCCAGAGTAGCTCAAATGCCCCTCAGGCGCTTCAAAAAAAGTGGACAAAAATACGTCGCGAAGTATCTCCGGCTGACGCTCCTGTCGCTGGTTGTCACCGCGGTTGTGACAGCCGTTATCAGTGCAGTCGGGAACCCACGCCAGGTTTCAGTGCTCCCCGAACGGCTCGGCCCGCCGCTCGTGGCCGTCTTCATACAGGTATTCGTCGTGTGTTTTGTAGGTGGGTTGGTTATCCGTCTGGTCAGCGCCCACAGTGCCAACCTCGAGCAGGCCTTCGACGAGCGGATCGGTGGCCCACTCGCCGACCGGTGGACCGGACTGGCACGACGAACCAGAGCCATCATCACGGGGATGGCGACAGCAGTCGTCGCCGGGGCCGTCGCCGCAGTCGTAGGGGTCGTCTATGCAGTCCCGCTGTCGCTGATCGGAGCTGTCTGTCTGCTCGCTTGGCCAGTGGGAACCTACTGGTCTCTTAGACGGCAGTCGACCGCCGACTCCGCAAACATCGGCGAGTGGGTTGCCGTCCGAACTCGGTATGCAGACCTTCGACAGCAGGAAACGCGGACAGTTGCCCTGTTGGCCGGCTTCCTGATCGCGGCGACCACCGGTACCGGGCTCTGGCTTGTGGGTGCCGACACCGCAGCGAGCGCCGGGATCGCCGGGCTCGTCTGGCTGGTCGCCACGGTGATCGTCTACAACCGATACGAGTCGACACTCACCGAACGAACGGCGCTTGCGATCGTTTCCACAACGACCACGAGCGAGCGAGCCGGGCTCGAACTCACGGTCAAAAACCGGGGCGAGGAGACAGTCGACCTCACGAATCCGACGTTCGAAGACACGACGCACGAACGCTACCGGATCGAGCGAGGGCTCACACTCCAGCCGGGAGGCTGTGCCACGATCCAACTCCCGTCGTCGTTCACGCCGTCGTCGTCGACCGCGGAACGGACGCTCCCGTTGGGTTACACCCTCGACCGGAGCCAAGCGGCCCCGATCGTCTACACTCGGCAGGGCACAGCCTTCGAGCTCCAACACGACGGCCCAACCGAAGAGAACACAGCATGGGCCGGGAGCGACGAGACGTACACACCGGAGCCGGCCGCGGTCCCGAACGGAGCCCACAGTCAGGATTAGGAAGCGGATCGGGGACGAATCGGGGCTGTTTCGGAGGAGAGCTTAGTAATCGTTATACGGCGGCTGTTCATTGGCTGAACTATGCAACGACGCGCTGTGGCAGTGTATGTTGCGTTCTTCGTCCTCATCGCGGCAGCGTCATACACGCTTCTCGCGACAGCAGAAGAGCCAACAATCACACTCGAGGACGCCGAGTACGAACTTTCGGAAACGGACACGTTCTCCATCGGTGACCAACAGTACACCGTGACCAGCATCGAAGAGACAACTGAGGAAGTCAGCGACGGCCATGGTGGCTCCGAAGAGGTGACCAAGACCGTCGGAACTATCGAATGGACCGAAACCGACGTCGAGATGAGCGAGACGTGGGCCAACGAGGATACCGTCGAGATCGGCGGTACCGAGTGGCAGGTGTTGATCGGAGATGATGCGGAGAACACGAGCTCGTTCACCTTCGAGGAAGTCGTCGACCGACAGGCGATCCTCGAAAACGATCCTGAAGCGGACAACGAAACAGTCGAGCGAGAGGACGGCGAGTACGTTATCGTGAGTGGCGAGCTCATCCCTGCTGAGGAGTACTTCCCCGCACCGGCCACCCAGACCGCCAGCGTCGGGGATAGCTTCACTTACAACGAGCAGACAGTGACCGTCGACGAAGTGACCGCAGAAGGAGTCACCGTCTCGTGGACCGAAGACCAGACCAACACGGAGGAGCTCGAACACGAAGAGATGGTTGAACTCGCTGATGGGAGCGAGTATCTCGTCTTCATGCCCGGCGACGGAACCATGCTGATGACCTCTGATACCAGCGAATACGACGCCCAAGTCCAGTCCAAACAGCAGTTCTCCGAGCGACTGACCGGGTTCCGGTGGACGACGTTCACCTCGCTGCTGTTCGCGATGTCGCTGATCGCCTTCGCCTTCCTCCCGTCACGGTACTAACCGTTCGGCTGGCCCACAACCGGGTCAGTTCTCCGGTGGGCGCTCGGTGAGGTCCGTCCGCCAGTCGACATCCGCCGGTTCGTGTGTGACAGTATACCCCTGTCCAGTGCGTTCGATATCCGAAATGCTGACCAACTGGAGTGGCATCTCCTGTTTGGTCATCACCGGGAACTCGTAGTGGTCGGCTTCGTAGGCGAAGGGTTCGCCGTCAGCGCGGCGGTCTGCAACGAACTGCTCATGTGAACGGAGCCGGTCAGCAACGATGCGGTCTGTTACTGCCGAAATGCCCTCGACCCGCTCGGCGAACGCGGATTCGAACCCCGAGTCGAGTTCTTGGCCGACCGAGTGTCGTCCGGCGGCCATCGCGGCGAGCGTCGTGGTTCCGGTCCCCCAGAACGGATCGAAGACCGTGTCGCCGTACACCGAGTACATACTGATAAGTCGGTACGGAATGGTGATCGGGTAGGCCGCGGATCGGTCTCGATCCTCAGTCCCGGTGAGCTGCTGATGTCGACCGGTGATCCCCGTCCACAGGTCGCTGAACCACTCGTTTCGCTCCTCCCAGAAGTAGGCCGCCGTATACCGCCGATCGGCGTTCGGCTCGAAAGTACGGGAGTCGGTGCCGTTTCTGAACACCAAGAGATGCTCGTGTTCGAGTGTGGCGTAGGCGTTCGGCGGTAACATTCCGGAGCCCATGAATTTGGCGGCGCTGTTGGTCGGCTTGCGCCAGAGAATCGATGGCAGCGGTTCGAATCCCAGCTCGTCGAACGCCGAGACGATACGGGCGTGGTTCTGATACCGACGAAACGAGCCACCGAGGCTGCGCGTCGCATCGCCGACGTTGATACAGGCGATCCCGCCGTCGACGAGGACATCCCGAAGCGCCTCCCAAACTGCATCGAGTGCCGTGTGCATCGCCTCGAAGGCCGCACGGCCGCGGCCAGCCTCGAGATGGCGTTTGACCGTCGGATCGAGCGAGCCGAACAGTTCGTCCCACATTTCGATCATGGGGTACGGCGGCGAGGTGACCACGAGTTCGACCGAGTTCGAGTCGAGTCGATCAAGCGACCGAGAGTCACCGATATGGACGCGGTGATCCGTTTCCATTGGGCGTACCTCTCCCGTGCCGAATAAAACCCCTTGGCACTAGTTCGCACTCTGTGATAATTACCGATCGACTATCGAGAGAAGGGACTGCCTACCGGCGGCCTTGGGCGTCGAAGCCGCCGGCGTCTTCCTTGTCGACGACTCGAATCGTCCGATTCAATCCCCACTTTTCGAGACCGATATAAATCAAGGCTGCGACGTGGTGGCACGAAGGCGTGCACGATGGGGTTCGAATCCCTGTTTCGTTACTGCTCGCTTCGTCTGCTCACGGGCCACAGGCCCGTCCGCATGGTCCGAGAGACTCCGTTCGTCGCTACTCGCAGATAACGGGCACGATGGGATTCGAACCCACGACCGTCGGATTAGAAGTCCGACGCTCTCTCCGGACTGAGCTACGTGCCCCATCGGTAGGTCGACCGATGGCGTACAAAGCCGTTTGGGTTCGGACCGGGAGACGAACAGCACACCTAAGTCCGTCACCCGACTATCGCCGACAGAATGAGAGTAGTTGGAACGGTCGGTCTCCCCGGAAGCGGGAAGGGTGAGTTGGCAGCAGTCGCCCGCGAAGCGGGGATTCCGGTCGTGACGATGGGCGATGTCATCCGAGGGGCCTGCCGCGATCGCGGTCGTGATCCCTCGACCGACCACGGCGAAGTCGCCAAGGCACTCCGCGAAGAAAACGGTCCGGCGGCGATTGCCGAGCGGTCGCTGCCGCTGATTCGAGACGCGGTCAGGGAGACCGATACCGACACGGTGGTCGTCGACGGGCTCCGGTCGATGGTCGAAGTCGAAGCCTTCCGCGAGGCATTCGGTGAGAACTTTCTGATCGTGAGCATCGAAGCCCCGTTCGATCTGCGTGCCGAGCGGCTCGCCGAACGCGGGCGGGATTCTTCCGACAGCGATCTCGAAGCCCTTCGGGCCCGCGACGAGAGAGAGCTCAGCTTCGGGATGGGCGAGGTCATGGACGCTGCCGACGTTCGCATCGATAACACCGACTCGCTCGAAGCTTTCCGGACCAGCGTGCGCGAACTACTACTGGAGTCGACTCCAATTACTGATTCGGCCTCGGCGACCGAGTCACCTGCCGAGACGGACACAACGCAATGATATACAGTATCGACGTTCGGATCGAGGTCCCAGTCCAGCCAACCGAAGTAACCGACCGTGTCGCCGACGCTGTCAGCACTGTCTTTCCGAACGCCGAGTTCACACACGAGCCGGGTGAGCTCGTCGCCGAAACACACACTCTCGACCCGTTTTCCGACGTGCTCCACGAACAGGAAATCCTCGATACAGCCCGCCGGGAGTTCTTCAACGGCGCCGACGAGGAGGGGTTTTCGTTTTCACTTAAAAAGCAGGCGGCGTTCCAGGGCGTCGTCAACTTCGCCGTTGGCAACCCCGACGAACTCGGCGATATCGACGTCGATGTTCGCGTTCGCGAACCGGACGTCGAATCGATCATCGACGCCATCGCCCCGCCGACCGAGGACGGAACCCCCGTCGACCCCGAGTCGCGTTAAGAGGTCGCGTCGAAACTACCGAAGGCTGTCAGCCGACATTGCAGGCGAAACATGGTCAGTACCATCTGAAATTGACATATAATTTATAATTCCGAATAAACAGCGTTAGAGAAGATTATAAAACATCTAAGCCGGTCTAAACAGTTTATAAAATGGTGTGAAGACATCCGATTCGCGTTTGAAAAGTGTAAATCTACAGCAATGCTCGTCGTATTATATAGGTATCTGGCTCCATGGTGTATCCAGACGGTGACCAACAGATGAAAAACCTCACACCAAACCATGGACAGAATACGAGCGTTGAGACGGACTCGGCTACTGATCTCGCGCGGCAGGGAGCCGTCGGGCTCCGAGCCACGATTCAATGGGTGAGTTTCTGGGCGGCGATCCTGTTGCCGCTGGTCTACCTGCCACTGCTGTCCGGTGGCTTGGGACCACAGACCGGTTACATCGTCATTGGCCTGCTCGCAGCGAACCTGATCGCACTGTTCGTCGGACACAGCCACCCCCCCACCAACCAATGAGTGCCACACCACAATCCGTTAGGACTGACGCTTCAACCAGCGACTCCAAATCGAAAGACGAGCGACTCGCCGATTACCTTCGCGCACGCGTCGACGACGGAGAGATGTACTTCAAAAGCAAGTTCATCGCCGACGACGTTGGCCTCTCGTCGAAGGAAATCGGGGCGCTGATCGTCAAACTCCAGGACTCTATCGACGACCTGTCGATCGAACGCTGGTCGTACACGGGTGCGACCACCTGGCGTGTCGAGCAGACCAACTAAGGCGTCGTCACCGTCGACCCACCACCACTCCTTCGAGACCAGCCTCAGAGCGCCAGCAGTGTGACGACCGCAATCGAGATGAAGACGATTTTGAGTGTCGTGTTGACGACGATTACTTTCGTGCCGAACGCCGCACCCCAGATGCCGTACTGAAACGGGATCGACCGCTTGAACGTCGAGACCGCAAAGGAAATAATTCCGCCGAACAGTAGCGTTGCGACTGCCTGACGTGGGGTGAATATATTACCAAAGGATGCAAGCATCGCAGCCCCGGAAGTCGTGTCAAGCGTATAAAAGGCGATGACGGGTATGGCAGCCGCGGGCAGACCAACAAGTGACGCCAGTGGATCAGTAGCCGATCCGGAAATGGCATCCACATCGTACTGAGAAATGACGAGCGTCACAACAGTGTAGACGACCACGAGTCGCGGAACCAGTCGACGGAGCGTCGGCCGGGTGCGGTCCCACGCCGCGACGAACCGCTGGCGGACCGTCTGGTCCTCCTCGTTGAGTTCGTCGGGGTCGAGCTGCGCGGAGCTGTCGACGTTCTCCTCGGAGAGCAACACCGCCCCAGCGAGGATTCCGACGACCGTGATCGCCAGCGCGATCAGTGCCCGCGAGGTAACGTAGAAGACGCCGACATAGAGGCCTAAAGTCGGGATCAACACGGGGATGTAGTAGGTGAAGACGTGCTGGGCGAAGCCGAAGAACGTGTTCATTACGACTGCGATCAGCGTTGCTCGGTCGTCGAGAAACCCCGACTCCCGGAGATCAGCCAACATCGCGTAGCCAGCGGTGGTCGACACCGTCGTCGTCAGAATCGCGGTCCCGACCTCATCGGGCAGGTTCGCCGGACCGGTCAGGAACCGCGATAGCCCAGCGATCTTCTGGACGAGCCCGAAGGCAACCGCCACGTTGGCGATGTAGACCGCAACCGAGACCAACACGGCGATGCGCCCGACCCGTGGCACCACGTCGACGAGCGCCTCGCCGACCGACTGGAGGAGATACACCGACTGCACAGCCGTACTCCGAACGCGATAATAAAAGGGGCGTCGGTCGGTCGTTAGGCACTGCCTACCTGAACCAAGGAGAGAGTCCCGTCGTTCACGACGGGCGTGAATATGACAAAGCATTACACATACCAACAGTTTAAGTAAAATCAATCCTCAGATTTAGATAGCTCACTTGGGAAAACTGGAGGTGGTTTGGCGTTCCTCCATCATCAAAAACGCGAGCCTGCCCGATGTGAGACTCTGCGGTAAGGCTGAGTCGGGTCGATGGGCGTCGCCGGATTACATCCGGCGGCTTGCCGAGGTTTCCTCGGCAACAGCGGCCTGTGTGGTTCAAGCAGATATTCAAGTACACCACTCCCTCACGGGACTGACGAACAGCACACAGACCGGAGTACCGCAAGGGAATGTTGCCTCCGTGTCTGTGGACCCGCCACAGGCAGCGAGGGGAAACCTCGGCGTTTACGCCGAGGAGGATGTCATGCTTCGACGCCACCTTTTCGAGCATCGGAACCCGAGAAGCCTGTATGGCCGAATTCACTGTCGAAACCACCGAGAAAACAAGCGTTGTCGACATTACAAACCGTGTGAATGAGACCCTCCCAGCCGACGCTGAGGGCGTCTGTACAGTCTTCGTCAAACACACCACCGCAGGCGTCGTCGTCAACGAGGGCGAACGGCGACTGCTCGGTGATCTGGCCGACGGGCTTGAGCTGCTCGTCGACGATGAGGGATGGCAACACGACGCCCTCGACGGTAACGCCGACAGCCACATCCGGGCGATGTTGGTCGGCGCGAGCGAGACGATCCCGGTCGAGGGCGGCGAGCTACAGCTCGGCCGGTGGCAGTCGGTGCTGTTCATCGATTGTGATGGCCCGCGAACCCGTACTGTCGACGTGCTGGTTCACTAACCGAACAGTTTGCAACAGTTTTTGCTGATGGAACGCCGACCGTCGGCTCATGCACCTGCTGTTGACGAACGACGACGGCATCGGGAGTCCGGGGTTGGCGGCCCTCTACAAGGCACTGTCAGCGATTGCGACGGTCACCGTCGTCGCGCCCGCCGCGGATCAAAGCGGTGTCGGCCGCACGCGGTCGGATCTCTCCTTCGAACTCGACAACCGAACCACCATCGACGATCACGAGTGGGGGTACGTCGTCGACGGCACGCCCGCTGACTGCGTTGCCGTCGGCCTGCGCCATATCCCAGAGGCCAATGAGATCGACCTCGTCATCTCGGGAGCCAACGACGGACCGAACGTCGGCAGTTACATCCTCGGCCACTCCGGGACAGTCGGGGCGGCTGTCGAGGCGGCGTTTCTCGGCACGCCAGCCGTTGCGGTCTCGGGGTACGACCGCGAGACGTATTTTCCCGAGGACAACGACGAGCGGTCCTTCGGGCCGATCGCAGCGGCCACGCGGAGGCTTATCGAACTGCTTGCGGGCCGCTCGCTGTTCGGCGGCGAGATCGATTACCTCAATATCAACGTTCCGACCGAACCCGCCGAGCGGGTCGTCGTAACCCGGCCGCTGGCGGATTACGACACCACAGTCGTTGGGTCTGACGACGGGGACAAGGCCTTCGAGAGCAACTACTGGGCGACCCACTCGGTCGATGGCGACGGGTTTCCGATCGGGCTCGAACGCTACGCCGACGACTACCCGGACTGGAGCGATCGGGCGGCAGTCGTCGACGGGGCGATCAGCCTGACGCCGCTCGGGACCCCACAGTCAGTCGTCGACACGCCGCCGGCGCTCGCCGAACTGGTCGAACAGTACAACGAGACGGAAGTCGACACCGAAGTGTAGGCGTCGGCTAACAGGAATTAGAAGGTGACTACCGGCCTACAGCTGGCCGCCGGGACCACCAAGACCGCCGAGACCGCCGCCACCGCCGTCGCCCTGTTGCATCCGTTTCATCATCCGCTGCATGTCGCCGTCGCCCATTCCCTGGAACTGCTTGATCGTCTGGTGCATCATCTTGTGTTGTTCGAGTAGCTCTTGGACCGTCTCCTGGTCGGTCCCCGAGCCGCGGGCGATGCGTTCGACCTGTGAGGCACCGATCGAGCGTGGCTCTTCGAGTTCGGCGTCGGTCATCGAGTCCATAATGATATCGAACCGTCGCATCCGGTTTTGGGTGACGTCCATCGCGTCGTCCGGGAGCTGATCCATCAACCCGCCGCCCATGCCCGGAATCATGTCCATTACCTGGTCGAGCGGCCCCATATTGTTCATCGCCTCCATCTGCTTTTGCATATCCTTCAGGGTGAACTCCCCTTCCAGCATCTGCTCGGGGTCCCAGTCGTCGTCTTCGGCTTGGGTCTCCTCCATCGCCCGCTCGACGCGCTCGGCGAGCTGTTTGAGGTCGCCCATCCCCAAGAGCCGGGAAATGAAGCTGTTGGGCTCGAAGCGCTCGATATCTTGGACGGTTTCGCCGGTTCCGAGGAAGGCGATCGAGGAGTCGGTCTCGTTGACCGCCGTGAGGGCACCGCCACCTTTGGCTGTCCCGTCGAGTTTCGTAATCGCAACGCCGTCGACACCGACAGCCCCCTCGAATCGCCGAGCCTGGTCTTTCGCACCTTGGCCGATCGCCGCATCAAGCACCAGCAGGCTCCGGTCGGGGTTGGCCGCCGACTCGATCTGCTCGATCTCGTCGATCAGATCGTCTTCGAGGGCGTGTCGACCGGCTGTGTCGACGATGTGGACCTCGGCTTCGCTGGTGGCTTCGAGACCATCACGAGCGATTTTGACGGGGTCGGATTCGTCGGGGTCACCGTAGAACTCTACTTCGGCCCGCTCACACATCTGTTTGGCCTGATCGTACGCCCCCGGCCGGAAGGTGTCAGTCTGGATAACGGCGGGACGGAGCCCTTTCTTCGAGAACCACCACGCCATCTTGGCGGCGGTGGTCGTCTTCCCCGATCCCTGCAGCCCGGCGAGCATGATCGTCTGTGATTCGAGCGGGAGTTCTGTCGAGTCACCGACGAGTTCGACGAGTTCCTCGTAGACGATCTTGAGAACATGGTCCCGAGCAGAGGTGCCGCCCGGTGGCTCCTCTTCGAGGGCCCGCGTTTTGATGCTGTCCGACAGACTCATTACGAGATCGACGTCGACATCGGCCTGCAGCAGCGAGCGTTGGATCTGCTTGACGACCGCCTGGACGTCGGCCTCGTCGAGACGGGACTTCCCGCGGAGGTCATCGAGCGTCCCCCGAAGGGAACTTCCGAGATCATCGAGTACCATTTGGCGGGTCTAAGAGTCCCAACTGCTAAAGCATTGTTCGTCCACGGTCCCGCTGCCGACCGACACGGACGAGCCGACGACTTGCGGCACCGGTGGGATTATTACATTAGAAAAACTCATTAATTATAATAGGAAGTCGGGATCTGTCTGTATATCGGCCCGACAGGGATGGGTTCCCGGGTTGAGGCTGCCGTAGAGGGGACGCAGCTCGTCGTGAAGGAGACGACGGCAGCGAGAGTAGACTCTCTCAGCGACGCGTTCAGTCGACTCCACTAACCGGGAGCAACTCGGAACGAACTGCAGCACGGGGATGAATTAAATACCGAGTTACAGTAGGAAAACGACTCAGTCCTCGCCGAGCAGTTGATCGACCAGTTCCTCGGGGACGAACGGTTCGATGTCGTCGTACCCCTGGCCAGTCCCCAAAAAGAGGATCGGCTTGCCGGTCACATACGAAATCGAGATCGCTGCCCCGCCCGAGGAGTCGGCGTCGGCCTTCGTCAGCACGGTGCCGTCGATCTCGGCGGCGTCGTTGAACTCCTGGGCGCGCATCACGGCGTCCTGTCCGGCGACCGCTTCGTCGACGAACATCGTCAGATCGGGGTCGACGACGCGGTGGATCTTTTCGAGCTGCGACATCAGGTCGTCGCTGGTGTGGAGCCGTCCCGCCGTATCGCCGAGGACAACGTCGATATCATTGGCCTCGGCGTACTCAACGGCATCGTAGATCACCGCGGCGGGGTCGCCGCCCTGCTGGTGGGTGATGATCTTGCGGTCGACGTTCTCGGCGTGTTTTTCCAACTGCTCGTTCGCCCCGGCACGGTAGGTATCACCGTTGGCCAGCACCGAGGAGTAGCCGCGGTCGCCGAGGTACTCCGAAAGCTTGGCGATCGAGGTGGTCTTGCCGACGCCGTTGACGCCGGTGAAGACGATGGTGACGGGTTTGTCGGCCTCGGCGAGCCGCTGTTCGAAGTCGAACTGACCGACGCTTATCACGTCGACCAAGGCGTCGTGGAGCGCGAGTTCGACGAGTTCGCCGGTCGTATCGACCTGTTTGCGCGTTTCGCCGATCATCTTCTCGCGGACAGTATCCAGAATCTCCTCGGCGACACTCATCTCGACGTCGCTTTCGAGCAGCGCCATCTCTAGCTCCCAAAGGGGGTCTTCGAGGTCTTCTTCCTCGATGATGATCTTCCCCGTGGCGAACGCCGCAACGCGCTTGAGGGTGCCGGGGCCGTCGGGTTCGTCCTCGTCAGCGTGGTCGACCTCGTCGGCGACCGCCTCGGCCGCGGTCTCGGATTGGTCGTCGACTTCGGGAGTCTCGGCCGTCGTTTCGGCCTGTTGGGTCTCGACGGCAGCCTCGCTGTCGGTGCCGTCGGGCGATTCCTGCTCCGGTGTCGACTGAGCGGCGTCGGTCTCCGCGGCGGCCTCAGTGTCGGCTGCGTCTTCGGCCTCGCTGTCCGAGGCAGTAGCCTCGCCGTCGACGTCTTCGGCTTCCGCCTTCTCTTCGGCGGTTTCCTCGACGTCGGACCGGAACTTGCTCAGTTTGTCTTTGAGTCCATCGAACACGGCTGGAAAGAATCTCGGGTGCGGGTGTTATTCGGCGTCTTCGTCGCCCTGCTGCATGGCCTGCATCTGCTGCATCTGCTGTTGCTGCATGCGCTGTTGGATTGCTTGGGCCTGCTCTTCGAGCGTGCTGGCCTCCTCTTCGAGGTCGGCTTTCTCGTCTTCGAGGGCCTCTACCTGCTCGTCGATCGACTCCTGTTTGAGTTGGAGCGAGTCGATTGCGGTGTCCTGATCCTGCTCGGCCGCGTAGCCGCCGCCGAGGCTGACGATGACCTCGTCGATGTCTTGGACCTCTGCTCGGAGGTAGGCGTCGCCACCGAGTGGGACCTGCACCGTCGAGCCGCTATCGAGGGTTTCGAGGCCTTCGATCGCCTCGTCGATCTCGGCACGTTCGGTCGTGAGCTCGGCGATTTCCTCGTCGAGTTCGGCGATCTCGCCGTCGAGGGCTTCGAGCTGCTGTTGGAGCTGCTGGAGCTGCTGGCCGCCGCCACCGCTTGCGCCGCCACCCATCATGCTGCGACGACCTCCTCGATCGTGACCTGTGTGCGTTTGAGGCCGTGTTCGCTGCCGAACTGCGAGAGGATGTGCTCGCGTGCGACGTTCTCGTTGACCGCTTCGATCTCCTTTGAGAAAGATCTCGGGCCATCTCGGCCGTCGAACTGACCACTAATAGTGAACTGACTCATACCCACACGGTCGGGTAGCAACGGGGAAGTATCTTCCTACTCAGAGATGGTGTGGGAGCCAACCGCGCGAAGGGTGGCAGAGCCAACAAAAACGGTCTCAGCGGCAGAGACAACCGACTCAACGGGCAGTCGACAGGAAGAGAAAGACCGAAAAGCGGTTCAGTCGAGGAAGCCGAGAGTGTCCTCGATCCGACCTAGCTCCGGACCAGTGGTATCCTCGCCGACGAGATAGCTCTCGTCGTTTGCGACGAGCCCCGAACCGAGCAGGGGTGTCCCGTAGTTGATCGTCCCGAGATCTGCATACACGTCGAGATGGTCCTCGAGGGTTTCGAGTTCGGACTCGCTGGCCTGCGGGTGACAGAGTACGCCGGTGTTGTTGGCGACCGCCGCGGTGCCGACCGTGTTGACCCCGCCGAGGTCGCCACGGAGGACGGGTACATCAAGGGCATCCTTGACAGCTTGGACGGCCTCCCGTGTAAGATCCGGGTGGACGTACGCGCCGTAATCGTTCGCAAGGACGACGTTGCCCGCGGCGTTGATCTTGCCGGGGAGTTCGACGACCGGCCCGTCGACTGCTGCCTCGATACGCTCGGTTTCGCGGTTGGTCACGCGGTTCGAGACCAACACGCCGTTTTCGTTGCCCACAGCGAGCGAGCCGACCGTGTCGGAGCCGCCGACTGTGGTTGCCACTGGCTCGACGCCGAGTTCGTCGGCCATCGAGTCGATCTGGTCGTCGTCGACGTCGTGGCGGGCCAAGAGACACTCGGGCGTCGCGCGAGCGAACACACCGACGTACGAGGAGCCAGCGACTGAAAGACGAAGCACGTGTTAGGCGACTTCGGCTTCGACGATCGCTTCGTCATCCTCAACGAAGCGGGCCGCGCGAACACGGATCTTCGACGGCGGGTTCTGTCGGCCGCGCTCCCAGACCTTCTCGTTGATCGAGGGGTCGAGACGGACCTCCTCACCCTCGACGTTGAAGTGCTGGGAGAGGTGGTCGCGGATGATCGTCATCGCGCGGTCGGCACGCTCTTGGGTGGCGACCTTGCGGACGTCTCGGAGCGGGATCGTTACGACGCGTTCTTCGAAATCACTCGTACTCATTGTTATTCGTCAGTGCTGCTGCGCCGCCAGTTCCGGCGTTTGGGGTTTCGGGAAACCTGCATATCCGTCTTCATCATGACCCACATCGGGACACGCGTGTTCTGCCGTTCGTGTTTCGCAAGCCGCTTTTTCTGTGCCTTCGTTTTCTTACCCATAGTAGCATATCGTCTTACTCGGCGGCTTAAAATCCTGTCCATCCCGTACGGAGGTTAGGCAAGCGAATCAACGGGTCAGAACTTCTCTAACAACGATTCGTAAAAACTCGCGTCGCTGGCCTCCCCCGCCAGCTTCTCGACGATCAACTCCGGCGTCGACCGGGCCAGATGATCCTTCACGGGAGAGCGGTCGACCTCCAACTCGCCATCCACGAGTCCGACCGCCTGAATCCCGTCGACGGCGACTTCTACGTCCGCAGCCGCCCGGATCTGATCGGCCAGATGTGAGACGAAAACGGCGGTTGCCCCCTGTGTGTCGAGAGCTTCGAGGATCCCGGCGATGATCTTCGCGCTCGCGCCGGGTTCGGTAATCGACTCCAGTTCGTCGACCAACACGAGCCGTCCCTCAGCCCCCGAAATCAGGTCGCCGAACTCCCGAACCGTGCTCTCGAAGGCCCCCGCATCCAGCGTCCCCTGTGATTTGGCGTAGTAGTGGAGTTCGGTAAACCGCTGCAGGCGGGCCGACTCGGCGGGCACCGGCAGGCCCATATGCGCCAGAATCACGACCAGCCCGACGAGGTCCAGCAGCGAGGTTTTCCCACCGGAGTTGACACCCGACAGCAGGGTGACGCCCTCGACGCCGTATTTGACGGGGTCTACATCCTCGAAGTCGACATCGAGCAGCGGCGATCGACCAGCTTGGATCTCGAAGCCCTGGTCACTGAACTCCGGCATGACACAGTCGAAATCCTGCCCAAAGCGGGCGATTGCCAGCTCCACATCGAGTTCAAGAGCGTTCCGAACCAGCTGGTCGACCGGCTCCCGGAGCGCGGCGAGGTCGGCTGCCAGCTCGCTTTTTAACGTCGCGGCCCGCCGGTCGCGGGCCGCGGTGAGTTCGTTTTTAAGTCGGGAAACCGCGTCCTCGCGTCGACTGACCGGGAAGGTCGGGTCGCCGTCGAAGATCCGGTCGGCGAGTTCGCCCTCCTCGGGAGCCAACGAGAGACTGTCCCGGAGATGGGTTCGCGCTTTTTTCAGTGCGGTTTCGAAATCCTCGTCGAGTTCACGAGCAAGCAGGGAGTCGACGCGAGCGCCCTGTTCGACGAGCGAAAGGAAGTCCTGGCCCTCGATGGTGACGTTGCGCTCCTTGATCGCATCCCGGAGGTGGTCGTTGGCGACCGATTCGGCGGTGCCGACCGCCGCATCCAGATCGTCGACCGCGATTTCCAATCTCCGGAGTTCGTCGTTGCCGACGATCGTGCCGTCGTCGTCGACACGTTCGAGCCCATTTTTAAGCGCGTCCAGCTCACAGGGAGGCTCCAGTCCGGCCAGTCGGTGGACGTCAGCAGCCGCGAGGATCGGCTCGCGGTTAGTGGCGAAAAACGACAGCAAGCGCTCGGGGACGACCGTCTCGGGTTCGTCGAGCGCGTCGGGGAGGATTCGCACGTCGCCGTTGAGGTCGATCCCGGCGAACGACTCGTCGAGGACGAACACGGTCGCATACGAGCGGGCTAGCTCGTCGATATCGCGGGCGTCGTCGACGACCTCCGCCGACAGCTCCGGCATTCGGGTTTTGGCCTTGGCGTACTGCTCGGCGTCAGCGGTCGCCAGACACCGATCCCGAACCCGGAGTCCCGGCGACTCGGCCAGTGGGTCGACGCCGCCGAGCGCATCGAGAACGTCGGGATCCGGATCGTGGGATAGGGCGCGGCCGACCAACTCGCGGACCTCCTCGATCCGGGACTGACACGGGCTGGGATACAGCGTTTCGAGCCGCTTTTCGGCGTACTGCGTGACGGCCCGCCCTTGGAGCAGCGCCAGCACGTCGTCGTACAGCGATTTGGCGCGGTCGGTAGCCAGAAAGCCGCCGGGGTCGTCGTGGCGACGCTGGATCGCCCCGCGGGCGATGGCGGCGGCCCGCCCCTCGGTGATGCCGGGGGCCGACGCGATAGTCAACACGTCGCCGGATTCGAGGGCGGCCTCCGGCGCGTTGAGTTCGGCGAGTGCGGCTGCCGTCTTCCCGCCGACACCGGGAATCGATTCGAACTCCATTCGCCTCCCGGTCTCTCGGGGAGTGACTAAAGGATACGGGTCAGACGGTTTGTTGTAGGGAGTTACCGCTCAGAGGCGGTCGATCGGAAACCGTCTCCAACAGGCTGCATCAGGTCGAAAGGTGGAACGACGCCCGCCCCACGGGCGTCGTGCAGGGGCCGGAACTGGGCAGCGACAACACACCGCTCGTGGTGTCAGCAGGGGTCGACACAGCACGCAGACACTGTTATTTCACTGTCAGTACCCGAATACAACCGCGTAGTTCTATACTATGAGAGTTTTGGCCACATGCTTGCCGAATATCCACTGCTGGCGGCCAACAACGGTCGAGACAGACCGGAGCCGTCGGCACACCCGATGAACAACGACCTTTTGGCTCGGCAGGCCAATCGAAGGCTATGAGTTCCAGTGAAAAAGCCGCGGCCCTGCGGGGCGATCTCGCCGACTGCGACAGTGTCCTTGTCGCCTTTTCCGGCGGCGTCGACTCGGCGGTCGTCGCGGCGCTGGCCCACGAGGCGCTGGGCGACCGGGCGGTCGCCTGTACGGCCAAAAGCGAGACGCTTCCGGCGGCCGAACTCGACGAGGCAACCCGCGTCGCCGAGGAGATCGGCATCCGCCACGAACTGGTCGAGTTCTCCGAACTCGACAACCCCGACTTCGTCGAAAACAGCGGCGACCGGTGTTACCACTGCCGGACGATGCGGCTCGGAAAAATGTACGAAACGGCGCGGGAACTCGGCATCGAAACCGTCTGCGACGGCACCAACGCTTCCGATCCGGGCGAGGGCCACCGCCCCGGTCTGCAGGCCGTCGAGGAGCTGTCGGTACGCTCGCCGCTGCTCGAACACGACATCACCAAAGAGGAGGTTCGGGCGGTCGCCGACGATCGCGGGCTGTCGGTCGCCGACAAACCTTCGATGGCCTGTCTCTCCTCGCGGATTCCGACCGGGCTCGAAGTCACCGAGGCGAAACTCACCAGAGTCGAAAAGGCCGAACAGGTGCTCCGAACGTGGGGATTCGAACAGTTCCGCGTCCGGGACCACGACGGGCTGGCCCGGATCGAGGTCGCCCCCGAGGAGTTGGATGCGGCTCTCGATGCCGAGTTCGTCCGGGCGGCCCGCGACCACCTCTCGGATCTCGGCTTCGACCACGTCACCCTCGATCTGCACGGCTACCGGACCGGCAGTGTGAGTCCGGCAGCCGACGAGACAGTCTCTGAAGAGGTTTTCACTCAGCAGTACCCCTCCAACGATTAGACCACGTCGACGTTGAGGTGGTCGGGGTCGCCATGTCACACCAACACGAGCCTCGTTGTGCCCACCCCCTTCGGCGACAGGTCGTAAGGCTTGCCTTCCCACCGCAGCAAAAGGCGATATGGCGATTCCAGTCGACGTGAAGATCTACTCTCGAGCCGACTGCCATCTCTGCGAGGAGGCGAAGTCGACGATCGAGGCGGTCGCCGACGAGGTCGACACTCCCGTTAGGATCGAAGAAGTCGATGTCGACACCGATGAGACGCTCCGGGCGGAGTACGGCGAGCGCGTCCCCTACGTCTTCGTCGACGGCTGGCCCGCTTTTAAATACGAAGTCGACGCCGAGGAGCTGCGTCGACAGCTGCAGGACGCGTAAGTCGTCTCAGTTTCCGGTCCACCGGAGCAGCGCGAGAGTTCCCTCGAACAGCCCGACCATCGTCAGGGTCACCATGATTGGTGCCATCCCGGTCGGATCGGGACTGAAGATGAACGCAATGCCGAGGAACGACCCCCAGAAGATGAGGCGCTTGGCTTCCAGCCACTGTCGGGTGACCAACCCCATCATGATCGCCAGCATAATGAACAGCGGAATCTGGAAAACCAGCGCCATCCACCCCATCATGATGAGGATAAGGTTGAACGTCTCTTGGAGCCCGTAGGCGACGACCGCGGCATCGGCCGTGTAGGTGGTGAAGTAGGCGAAAATGAACGGGAGGATGAGGAAGTGCGAAAACAGGACGCCAAAGATGCCGAGCACGAGGCTCGTCGGCACTGAAGCGAGATAGTAACGCCGCTCTGTCGGGTAGAGACCGGGTCGCATGAAACGGTAGGTCTGGTAGACGAACACTGGGAGGCCGAGCAGTAACCCCGCCAACCCGGCGACTTTCAGTTTCGTCAGGATGAACTCCAGCGGACCGTACAGCCGTGGGCGGTTAGCCGCCGCCTCGGGGATGTGGGACGACCACAGGAAGTTGATCGTCTCGCCGGCGAACGGATAGACGAGGACGGTAACGATCCCGGCGACGAGAAAAACAATCCCGAGCCGCCGCATCATCTCCTCGATGTGGTCGGCCAGCGGCATCTCCTGGTCGGATTCGGGGCCATCGCTAACGAACTCGTCGTCGACGGTCGAAGGCGACGGCTGCTCGGTCTCGTCGGCCGGGAGGCCGGTTTGGGTCGTGCCGCCGTCGGTGGTTGTGGCGTCGCTCGCCTCGTCGGCCGAGCCCGATTTGGAGCCAGCGCTGTCGACTGCCGTCGGAACGGACGTGTCCGCGGGCGCGTCGCTGTCTCCGGACTCCGGCTGGTCGGCCATTCAGTTACATTAGATCACCGGGTCGTTATAGGCCTTTTCTGATTTACCGCGCTTCGACGGCGGTCAGTGTCGATAATCGAGCCAACTCCCGTGGGCGAGAGAAAAAGTTGATAACGGCGAGTCGGCTTGCTACAGCTATGTCTAGCGCGCTCGATGCGGACACCAGGCGGACGCTTGGTGAGACGGCAGCCACCGGCCGTGCGATGCTCCGAGCTGCGCAAAAGGACCTCCAGAAGGTCTTTATCGTCTTTCTGATCGGCTTTCTCGGCACGTTCTATGCCCTCCGACTCTACGTCTGGGAGTTCCTCCGGGATGTAACCGAATCCAGGATGGAGGCCGACGTCGGCGAGAGTTTCGAGATCATCGCCCAGACGCCGTTCGACGTGATACTCTTGCAGGCGAAAATCGGCCTCATTATCGGGATCATTGCCGCTGTTCCCGCGTTCCTCTACTTCGCCCGCGATGCCCTCCGTGCCCGTGGCTGGTGGCCCCAAACACCCGTTGCTCGGTGGAAAGTCGTCCTGATCGGACTGTTCGCCGCGGCACTGTTCACCGGTGGAGCAGCCTACGGCTACGCCGTCTTCTTCCCCGTGATGTTCGGCTTTCTGGCCGGCTTCGGCTTCGATGCTGGACTGAACCCGAGCTACTCCATCGTTCTCTGGACGGAGTTCATCGTCCTGCTGACGATTTCGTTCGGCCTCGCCGCCCAGATGCCGCTGGCGATCACTGGCCTGTCGTACGCCGAGATCGTCCCCTACGAGACGTTCCGCGACAAGTGGCGGTACGCCGTCCTCGGGATGTTCGTCTTCGGGGCGTTCTTCTCGCCGCCGGACCCCTTCACCCAGATCATGTGGGCCGCCCCACTGATCGTCCTCTACGGGCTGAGCCTCTATCTGGCCAAGGTCGTCGTCACCGCCAGACGCGGCAGCGAGCAGATCGACATTCGTGGGGCGGCCGGTCGACACTGGAACAGCCTCGTCGGACTCCTGCTGGGCGGGTTCGGGTTCGTCTACGCCTTCTACGAGTACGGCGGCGTCGAGACCATCAACAGTCTGTTAGGACTCGAAATATCCATCTGGACACTGACGATCGGGACGAGCTACCGGCTCCTCCCAGCCGGGGAGGGTCTCGGCGTCGACCCCGCAGTGGCGATCAGCCTCTACGGGACACTCGCGGGCGGAACGCTCACACTGCTGGGGCTGGCGTACTTCGTGTACACCGAACTCGACGCCGACGTGATCGAGACCAATCTCGGCGATCCGACCGAAATCGATCTCTCGGAGCTAGACGCCGCAGGGGTTCGCGCCGCACCGCCGGAGGCGTTCGTCGACCTCGAAGAGGACGAGGCGATGGCAATGGCCAGCCAGGCCCTCGAAGCCGACAACCCCGAGAAAGCCCGGGCGATCGTCGACCGGTTCGACGACACCGAAGCCGAACGCGAGGCCGCCGCGGAGGCCGAAGCGGCACAAGAGGGCGATCTCGGCGACCGCGCCGAGCGTGCCGGTGACTCCTTCCTCAATGAGTTCACCGACGGCGAGCAGGATACCGACGATATCGGCGGCTACTACACCGATATCATATTCATCCTCGATAGCCTCCGTTCGCGATCTTTCGGACTCGTGGTGACGTTCCTGATCGCCATGGTCGGGACGTTCATGGCGTTCTATGCCGGTGGGTTGGGCGTCATTCGGGAGAACTTCTTGAGCCGGATGCCGCCGCAGCTGGTCGACGAGGCCTCCCTCGAAATCATCACGCTTCACCCCGTTGAGGCCGTGCTGTTTATTGTCAAGGTCTCGGTGCTAGTCGGCGTGTTGGCGATCCTGCCGATGGCGGCCTACTACGCGTGGCCACCGCTCAAGGAACTCGGCGCAGTCCGAGGGAACCAGGGGGTCGTCTTCCTGTGGACTGGCTCACTGACCGCCGGCCTCCTCGGTGGCCTCGCGCTGGGCTACTTTTATATCGCCCCCGCGGTGATCTCCTATCTCGTCGCCGACGCCACCGCCGCCCGAATGCTGATTACCTATCGGGTCAACGACTTTTTCTGGCTCATCATCTTCACGACCGCTGGGATCGGACTGCTCGCCGACATCCCGATCCTGATGGTCCTGCTCAACAAGGCGGGCGTTCCGTACGGAGCAATGCGGAACCGGTGGCGCGAGGTGACCGTTGGGCTCCTGGCGGTTGGTGCGCTGCTCACACCGGCCGACATCACGACCATGTTCCTCGTCACGGTGCCGCTGATGGTCGCCTACGCCGTCGGGCTGGCTCTCCTGTTCGTGGTCACGGTAGGCGGTCGACGGGACCTTTCCCCGCCCGCGAAAATCGTCTCCTAGGCAAAATCCCGTTGACAGAGACAGTCATCGAACGCTTCATGTGGCGGCCCTGTGAGGATAACACATGGCTACTGCGGAACCGCTCTCTGAGCCAGCGGTACTCGCCCACACCAAACGGCAGCTCTTTCCGGTCGACGACAGCGCGGCGAGCTACGCCGTCGTCGACAGCCAGTTTGCGGTCGAGGAGTGGCTTCCAGACCAGCCGATTCCCACGGAGATTCACGACCAGCTCGCGCCGTTCAACCACGTTCGCGTCGGAACGGGGTACCCCGATCTGGTCGGCGTCTGCCTGCTCGACCCGGAGTTTCTCGCCGTCGAGCGGTTCGGCGAGGAGCCGCCGCTGGTCGTGATCGAGGCCAAAGGCTACAAAAATGGAGGCAGGGTCGACGTCGAACGCGGCGTCGTCCAGGCCTACGACCGACTCGGCGAGGCCAACGCGGCCTACGTTGCTGCACCGGGGGAAGCGATCACCCAGTCGGCCCGCACACTGGCCCGCGAACTCAACGTCGGCGTGCTCGCTGTCGACGCCAACGGTGGGGTCACGCCACGCGAAGTCCCACGGATCGTTGGCAACCGCACGGCCGACGAGGCGACTGCGATCCGATTCCAAGCCACCGCACAGGGTGTCGCCGGCAAATCCTTCGGCCTGAACCACCCGAAGAACTACCTCGCCTACCCGCTGGCGGTCTACCACCCCAAGGAGACCGAGAGCCTCCTCGCCGAGCGTGTCGTGGGAGCGGTCGACAGCGCCCGGACGGGAGCGGCGTTCCTCGGCCTGATCGACGAGCAGCCGAATCGTCTCGCGCTGACACCCCTCGGCGAGGAGGTGGTTCGGTTCGCAATCGACTGGCATGGATCGGTCGACGCGGCCCTCCACGGGTTCACAGCGTGGAAACGCTCCCGGAAACGGTTCTGCGAGCTGTCTCCCGAATGGGGACTGGTGGCACGGCGTGTCATCTGGGCGTACCCGGCGACGCAGCTGCTCGTCGAAGAGCTCCAGACGATGTGTGACGACGGCTTTCCCGACCCGACGCTCGTCGACCTCGTCGAGTGGCTCCACGTCCACCATCCCACCTTCACCATCGAACTGTTCGTCCGTGGGACCGACGACGCCCGGCGTCGGGTCTTCGACGAAAACGGCGAACTTCGGAAACGCGAACTACGGGACGGGTCGATCTACCACTCGCCGACGGTGTTTCAGCTAAAAACGATGCTCTACCATGCCGGGGTGCTGTCCAAGCGTGGAGCCGAACCCCGCAGGCTCGACCCGTCGACTGATTCGTGGCGACTTCGAGACCCACTGCGGAACACACGATAACCACAGCCGCCATCAGAGGCTCACCGCTATTTAAACGGGTATATAAGAAAGCCAAGGGTCGGATTCGAACCGACGGGGGTTCCGCTCTGCAGGCGGATGCGTTGGGCCAGACTCTGCCACCTTGGCGCATCCAGAGTTACTGCTGAGACGTTCTTAAGCCTAGCGGTCTCAGCGCATCCCCCGACGCCGCAAAACCGATACGTACACGGACTGTCGACCGGAATCCGACCAACACGTGACCAACCGCATCTTTGGGCCGACCGTCCGTTCAAACGTCTGCCAGCTCCGTACCGATCCGATGAGATGGCTGTCGACGGGATTCAACGGCGGGACCCACCGATCCGACGCCGTCTACAACATCACCGTCCCCGAGGGCTGGACTGAGACTGATCTTGAAGAATACGTCGACACACGACTCGCGGAGGCGGGCTTCGATGCCCCCGGGCCAGCACTACTAACGGGCGTCGACCAGCAACACGCCCGGCGGGCGATCCTCGATCCCGTCGAGATAGTCGTCACCGCTGGTATCTCTAATCCGTCGACGCTCCCACCGGCATCTCGACCCGAAACGGAGCCGTCCGAACCGAATCGGAAGTTCCGACCGGGAACGATCAACATCATTGCCGGGACGCGATGCGCCCTTCGACCCGGCGCAGTGGCCAACCTCGTCGGGGTTGTCACCGAGGCCAAAACCGCAACGTTGCTCCGACAGACGGGGTTTTCGGGCACAACAAGTGATGCGGTGATCGTCGGGAGCGATCCCACAGGGGAGGGCGCGCAGTTTTCGGGCTCGTCGACGCCCGTGGGTCGGGCCGCCCGCGCTTGTGTTCGAGACGCGCTGACGGCAGCTCTCGAAAGTCGGTACGAGACGGAGGCAACCCCCGAGTCGGTCGACGACGCCGCATACGGGTGTGCGACGACTGTGGAAGCAACCGTATCGGAACTGGATAGCGTCGACTAATCGATTCTGCACAGCACAGCCGCTCAGCTATCAGCAACAAACTACCCAACAGTCCGAACTGCCGCTCGTATATAAATACCAAAAGCCCACGAGCAACGGGGCTGTTGCTCGCGGGCTAATGTATGAAAGGTGATT
>Ga0102930_1000116_pt1 | contig 24234 bp, 27 predicted proteins | sample SalPon1_B_H2O_MG_FD_84514 | JGI IMG/M metagenome (GOLD analysis project Ga0102930, IMG submission 84514) | Salt pond water microbial communities from South San Francisco under conditions of wetland restoration - Salt Pond MetaG R1_B_H2O_MG | ecosystem: Environmental > Aquatic > Non-marine Saline... | reverse complement strand
TGACGATAAGCTGTATCGTAGTCATAACTAGAGAATGACGACGAAAGGATATGTGTGAGCAATAGATCCGTATGATCAATTCCTTCAGGAGGAAGCGCGTTATAAGCTTCTTCTCTCTGTTCCATGTTCCCAGAGTTACGATAGCTCCTATTTGTAAACGAGTATACGTCAAACGGAATATTCACACGCTTGCAGAACATTGCCATATTAAGGACCTGCGTGATCACAGCACCACGCTCATTGCACATCGAAGCCGAATTGTCAATCAGCATGACCATGCCGTGTGATTTGGAATCTGCCAGCTTGGTGACCCGACGAAAGATGTCGTCATTAATCTTGTACTCGTGGAGCTTATCCATATTGAGTGCACCAGACCGAGAGGTTGATGCACGCGAGTACTGATACGCCGCCTTACGAAGCTCGAATTCTTTTGCCATCATGTTGACAACACGCTTGGTCTCGGCAATAAATTCCTTGTAACTCTCGTCGGTATTCATGTCGTCGTAACGATCCTGAAGCCACTGGTCGCTAGCATTTCTTGACGAATGATACAATTCGTTTATGCGAGCAATATAATCCTCGCGAGCCTTAAACCGAGCGTTACGGATATCCGAGAAAGGAATTGTAATCCGATCCATCTGGTCTCTTGAAAGACCGTGGATTACAGTAGGGACCGCGCCATCATCGTTTTTCTCAAGAAGATCGTGCTGATTCTTCAGCGCGTTCTGGTAGGTCTCTACCTCATCTACTTCGTCTGATCCTTCTTCGTCCTGCGACTCAGTTTCGTTATCGCTCGATTCAGCTGTCTGATCGCTAGTGCTATCTTGATCTTCGCCACCAGTCTCTTCGGAATCTGTATCAGTTTCTTGATCATCTGAGGTCTCCTCCTCGTCTGTTTCATTACCAGCGGTAGGATCCTCTGAGTCAGCCGAATTGGCATTTGGATCCCGAGTGGTCTGTGTTTCGGTTGAGTCCTGTGACTGCCGAACATAGTTATATAGGGCTCGAGCCGCTTCGACGACCTCGTCCCAGGTTTCAGCCTCGAATGCCTTCTTGACCAGCGGCATTTCTGCCTCGGAAAAATTAATCTGAACCAGATCACGAAGCTTTGCCTTCAGATTAATCCGATCCATAAGGCCCATTTCGTTCGGATCACGACCTTCAAGACCAAAGAAGTCGGACTTTGAGAGGTAGTGATAACCATTCTTGAACGAGCGGACGATACCAGGATACTGTCCCTGGACCTTACGCTCGATACGGATATCCTCGACCACGTTCAGGTAATCACCAGGGACACGTTCGTCCTTGGCTGCCTTCTGCATATCGACCCAGCCTTCCGCGGGTGTGAAAAGAGCATGACCGACCTCATGACCGACAAGCATGTCGTAGAGGTCCTTATCGTCATCCTTCCACAGCGGAAGACCAAGGACGCGATCCTGAACATTGAAGTATGCCGTCTGGTAGTTGCCATGCTGAACAGTAATGTTCTCTTTGGCAAGCAGACGAGCAAGGAGTGATTTTGATTCAGACATTATGTAAACCTGTAGCCATTCAATGAGTCCATTATACCAAAATGTGGTGCTGCTGTAAACCCTTTACGAGAAAAAGTTTTCCATTGCAGCGAGTGCATCCTTGGTATTGTTCACCTTGACCACATTTCGCTTACTGTCATTGTAGTCAGTCAGTTCCTGACGAGTGATGCCATGATAGTTATAATATGACAGCGCGTTGTTGGCAAGTGCCTTGAACACTTCCTCACTGCCCGTATTGTTCTCCCAGTAATACTCTGCCTCCTGGGCATTACGAGAGAGTTCGAGGTATGTTTCAATAATCTGTTTACGATCCATGATTACATGCTCCAGTAGGTTTCGGATGAGGGCGAGCAGTAGTACGGACGATCCGGCTCCTCAAGGAAGGTCTTGCCGGACATGAAGTTGGTCCGCTCGACCAGAGGGAACTCGGTGATCCGATTACACTCAATGTCGTCCATCAGACCACGGACGAACATGAGATCGTTATAGCACTGGTCCTCAAAATTGTCTTTGGATGTCATACCTTCAACCTTTGCGGCGTAGCTGCATCCCTTATAGGTATTATGCATATGATTGATGACAGACTCAAGGTTCTTGAGGTTCGCGATGATTGCAGTCTTGTTAAAATCCATGGTAGCTCCTATTGGTACCTTTCCCTTATTTGTTGAGTCCATTATATACCAACGGGCTATGGATGTAAACACTCTATTTGATCATTTTTGGAACAAGTCTTGTTCCTGAGTGGAACAAATGGTCACTCCTCCGAGACCAGGGTCGAGAAGTTGTGCTCCTTCCGCGCGACCATCTTGTGATCAAACTTACCGTCAAGCTGGTCACCCTTGTGCGAGATAACGAACGTGTTGGTGTCCTCGTCGAGCGTACCAAGGATCTTAAGGAGATTATCAACACCCTCGACATCGAGACTCGAGTCAAAAGTCTCGTCAAGTACCAGAAGGTTCGTCGACGTAGAGTTCTTCATCCGAGCGATCTGCCGCCATGTGAATAGCAGTGCAAGGTCAATACGGCTCTTCTCACCTTCGGAGAATGATGCGTAGTTGAATGTATCACGATACCGTGACTTGATCGACTCGTTAAATGCCTCGTCAAGATGGAACGACACGAAAAAGTCAAGGACTTGGAGATACTTGTTGATCAGCTGATTCATCGCAGGGAGGTATTCCTTCACGATCTTGGTCTTAATGCCAGAGTCCTTTAACATCTCTGCAGCTGCCTGCTTGTACGTCTGAGTGCCCATCAGATCAAGCTTCTTTTCAGTCAGAGTCTCCTTCTGCTCCTTGAGTTCATCCAGCCTGGTATTGGCCTCTTGGAGGTCACCGCCCTTGCCCTCTAGCTCGGTTATAGACTCCTCGATCTCTCGAATTGATTTCTGGAGCCGTTCAATGGCCTGATTATTGGAGTGAATCTCAGAGTTGGCTTCTGCCACGCTATTCGAGACCTCACGAAGACGTTTATGCTCCTCCTCCAAATTAGCCGATTCGGAAGCCGCATGGTCGAGAGCATCCTTGAGTTCACGAGACTTCTCTCTCGCACCAGAGAGCTTTTCCTCTCGTAGCTCTGAGTGTATATCCTGGGTACACGTAGGACACGTAGTATTCTCTTCGTAGAATTTCGCCTCCTTAACAACAGAGGTGACCTGCTGCTGGAACTGTGCTTTGTATTCAAGGACCTTTTCTCGCCTTGATGACAGCTCTGCGATTCGCTCGTCGAGTCCATCGTTTTTCTGTGCGATGTCCTCCGAGAGAGTCGTGTTTCGAGTTTGTAGTACGCTAATCTCTGACGTATACTCAGACACCGCATCGCGCTTTTGTCTGATCTGTTCATCATTCATCTCCGTAATATCACGAATATACTTTCGCTGGAGCGTGATCTTCTCCTTGGTCAGGTTAATCTGGTAGTCAAGATCCTTTAGCTCGTCCTTAATCTTTGACAGATGCTCCTTCAGTATTGCATTCATCTTAGAAAAAATCTGAATGTCAAGCAGATCCTCAATGACCTCTCTCCGCTGACCGGCGGGCAACTGCATAAAGGGAATGAACGACGACGAACCAAGGACTACAATCTGATGGAATGACCGATGATTCAGCTTCAGAATGGACTGCTCAAGATACTTCTGATAGTCCCGAGCATTGGATGACTGATTGATCATCTTGCCATTCTGCCAGATTTCAAACTTATTCGGCCGAATACCACGGACTACCTTAAACGAATGAGCCGAGACACGGAATTCAACCTCGATCTCCATTGCCTTCTCGTTAATCGAATTGACCAACTGATCTTTCTTAATGTTACGGTGTGCCTTACCGAACAGACCAAACGACAGCGCGTCAAGCATTGTTGATTTGCCCGCACCGTTGTCACCAACAATCAGGGTCGACCGATGCTGATTTAGTATTACCTCGGTCCAATTGTTGCCTGTCGAGAGAAAATTCTTCCAACGTACCGCTTGAAACTCAATGCTCAAAACAGAAATACCCCGCCTGATGTTCGTGTGTCAACATACCTGAACGGTACGAATCGGGCTTTGTACAAATACCCCAGTCCTCGTCAATCCTGGCAAACCACTTACAGTTACAAGAACAATCTGGATAACTGTCATCTGAGTGCTCCCATCGAATTACATCACCACCATAGTCACTATAGTCTGTCGAGAGAATAGGCACAAAGTTCCAATTGTCATCGCTCATACAATTTCCTCATTCATTGCCTCGACGTAGATTGACCGCATCAGCTCCTTTAGCCGATCCTTCTCAAGGTCAGTCTCCGTATTATCAACATACGAGTCCAGTAGCTCTGTTGTATCCTCGACAGAGACCTGCTCGTCCACATCCACATTCTCGCCCATAAATTCACCAAAGTTTTCGGCAATCTTTAAGTCGTGATGTTCAATCTGTTGTATTCTATCAATAAATCGGTCAAATGTAAATGGGTCCGTCTTATTGACAACGACGACCTTGACAAATTTATTTTGTAGATGTGACGTATCATAGTCTCGGAAGTAGTCCGTGCCGTCCGAGTCATCATAATAGACCTTCTCGAACATCGTAAGCGGACAGCGGACAGCTTCGATCTCACGCGTCTCTGTGTCAATGACATGAAAGTACTTAGGATCACCAGCATCAGCCCAGGTAAATTCCATCTGCGATCCAAGGTATCGAATATTGTCTTGCTGAGACCGAGTGTGGAAATGGCCTGAGAGAACCGTTTCAAATCTACTGAAATGATTTGCGGACATACCTTCGGTTGATTTCATACCACGCATCATTTCAAAGCCCGACAGCTCAAGATGACCACCAATCCATGGCGCGTCACACTTCTTAATGAACCGCATTGCCGAATCGTAGTTCTCTGGATTAATCCATGGAATCAGACCGATCCGCAGACCAGAGTAATCAACCACCGTGGGCTCTGTAATAATGTTGATCGTCGATGTAAAGTAGCCGAGAAGCTCCTTCAGAGAGTTTAGATCGTTGGTCGATTTGTAATACACATCGTGGTTACCAAGAATGATATCCATCGTAATGCCCTGGTCTCGAAGCCGTTCAAGGAACATCTTTCTTGACGCGTGCTGTACCTTAAAGTTAATATACTTGCGATGGTCATACAGGTCTCCAAGATGGAGAATCTGATCAATCGAGTGCTCCTTCAGATACGGAAAGAACGTCTCGTCAAAGAATCGCTGGTGATAATCAATGAAGATATCAGACGAATTGCGGATACCGAAATGGGTATCGTTAATGACTGCAATCTTTGCCATGGTCTACTGCTGCCTCATGAATAGCTCGATGCCTTTAGGATTCTTTTTGGTCTTTTCTTTCTCTGTGTTTTTATATTCCTTTAGTAGTTCATCGCGGTTATGCACCTGGTCAATACGGTCGCGGAGCGTATCAACAAATGCTCGGTTTGCCGAATCAACTCCTACGTCACCAGATTCCTCAATAAACTCATCAATACCGGCATTCTCGATATACTTAACACGGATATCCTGCTGCCGCTTTTCCTTTGAAAGCCTACGAAGGAATGCGTAGTACGAAATCTGTGTAAAGTAGGCAAAGGCATTTGGTGTGCCAGTCCGTGTCGCGGTATCAATGTTATAATTCATAATAGCCTTAAGACAATTCTCGACCGCGTCCATGACCATTTCCTCACGGTACGTATAGCGGATGAAGTTCGGTTTGTGTGATAGCCCTTCGGCAATCTTAAGAAAACACGTGGCAATATAGTCTGGCACAACTGGGATCTCGTCACCAGCTGCCTCTGCCTCATTGACTCGCTCAACATACTCGACGACCGCGTGTGAGAATTCCTTATTGTTTACGTAGTGCTGAGGCTTTCTTCTAGTTACTGCCATGATTTCTCCATATTAAAAGCTATATACATTGCATTATATCACACAAAAAGATTCGTGTAAATACCCTGCTAGGGGTTTACAGAACCAAAGAAGTGTGATATAATCTAATAACCGCCGGTGGGCAGGTGGATATACTGGTCCAAGGTGGATCAGTGAAGGATTCTCTCTGGAAGAATATTGTATTCGGTTTCACTGGACTCATCATCTTCTGGTTCCTCATCATCACTGGGATTATTTACCACAACATTAATGTACTGTCCCTTGATATCATTGGAGCACTCCATGTGTGACACGATGTGGAATGGATTGATAAAACAGACATCACCTTTGCCAAAGGGTTGCCATTCATAAAACAAGAACGAGGTGCCCTCTGCAAGTGTTTTAATCTGAATCTGCATAGGTTTTTGAACATACAGAACATCAGGACTGCGGTCCTCCTCAGGCAAATCATCATTATCGAGGACAATTGCAATCAATTCATCACCAGTGACAAGCTTAATGTGGCGGATGTTCACGTCATCTAATTCAGTCATTCGAGCGGTATCTCATATATTTGGAAGTTGAATTTTTCTTTCGAGTAAATCCGAATTCGTTCACCAGAATGATTCAGCGTGTAGTTCTTGGATTTACCCCAGTGGAGATCATCAGCCAGGTCATAAAGTGTTGTATCACGCCCATCATCTGCCTTACGGAGACCGCGCCCAATGGACTGAAGGACACGAATCTGTGATTTTGATGGAGACGCGAAGATGATATTGTGGATATTCCTTATATTTACCCCTGTCGAGAATACGCCTTGTGACGCGACAATAATTGCATCCTTTTCTTTCTCTGTGATCTGCCGTACTTGTTCACGACCTTCGACATCTGTTTCACCAGACACATAGAATACATGGCGGTTATCAGCTGCCTTGGTGCGGATAAGATCGTGGAGAGGTTTACCGTGCTTATCGACGTATTGGAATAGAACCAGAGTATTACCTTCCTGGTCAAGAGCAAGATTGCGAATAAACTTATTTCGCTTCTCGTTCGTGACAATATAATCAATCTCTTCGTGATACTTAGAGCCCTTTATCTCCTTCCTTACCGATTCGGGATACTTGAGTAGGAGAACATTGATGTTCAGTGATGCAAGGGAACCAGAGTCCATCAGATCACGAGTTGTAGTGACATACCGTACTGGTCCGAACAACCCTTCAAGGACGAGCTTATGTGTCTGTGTTCCGTCCAGTGTGCCCGTGGTACCGAACCGATACTCGGCTTCAGAACACTTGGTGAGGACTGAAGTGAGTGACTTTGCCTTAAAGTTGTGTGCCTCGTCACCAATAACACAGCCGAATGACGAGAACCAGTCTTTTTGTAGTTTATATATTGACTGCCATGTCGAGATAATGATTCGCTGATCCGATAGGATTTTCTCCTTGCCGCCATAGATCCTATGGACAACACTCTCCGAATCAAACGAATCATCAGTTTCCGAGTAATCGGCAAAGTCTGAGGCCATCTGCTCGACTAATGATGTCGTAGGAACCACGATAAGGATCTTATTGTCATAATTCTCAAGATACCAGCGGCAAATCAGATAGATGATCAGTGACTTACCAGATGCCGTAGGTGAAACGAGCAATGATTGCTTGTTCGAGAGTGCGTGATCTATTGCCTCTTCCTGGTAGTCCCTCGGTCTGATAGGGTTACCCTTCGAGGACAGCGGTATATCTTTGATAAAAGAGAGATTGATTTGTTGATTCGATCTTGGAGGACCGTAAATAGGGTTATCGACGTCCTCGATTGTGTACTCTCGTCCTTCAGCTTCTGCAAATGCTCTGATGTAGTCATACAGCCCCGCGTATATCTTATTGGTCCGAGCATCTAGCAAACGAATCTTGCCGTCCCATACGCGATTCTTGTATGCCGGCATGTGCTGATATCCGGGCACATAGAATTCAAAAAACTCAGACAGCTCCGCAAGGGTCGACCGATCATCACAGTCAACCTGGAGGTACGCATGATCTACTTTGCGGAGCCGTATGGTATCAGACATTTAGATCCCGGACGTGAATTTCCGCCATTCTATGATATTTTTGATATTTTGGTGACGCCAGCGGATGTTCGATATAATCTCCTCAAGCGTCGAGACCAATTCCTTGAGGTAGTCAATCTTCATCTTTGCAGTCTGGATATGCTCATCTGAATTGTAAAAATAGTCCATGTCACCTTTCAGGACCTTGAGTCCATTCAGAGGATCATAGTCCCAACCACGAGCATCAATCTCACCCTTAGACATTTTACCGTTGTACCACATCCACTTATCTTTTAACAAAGTGTGGTACTCTGCCTCTTTTTTCTTTAACTGTAGTCTTGAGACGGACAGCATCTCAAGATATTTTGCATGGAGTCGAGCGGACTCACGAGACGACTCGTCAAGTTTCATCTCGTCAATCTCGGAGTCTGCCTTCCACATTTCAAGTACGTCTTCAATACGAAGCGCCATAGTCTACAACCTCACTGGTGCATAATGATTCTGGTTTTATTTATATCACTGTCTCTGCGATTGTGTCAACATTGCATTCAGCATCCAACCATGCTTCTTGTGCTGACGGAGGCGGTTAACCAGCAGATCAAGAATATCCTCTGCTCCTTCGTCCTTTGCCGCTGTCATTGTAATCTTAATGATACGGATCATCACATCGTTTGCCTTCACAAGATTATTCACTTGGACAAACGAGTCAAAAACCACTTCTTCGTCTTCGGCAATTTGTGATAGCTCGACATACTCCGAGAGAGAACCAGCGGGAAATTGACCCATCGACCGAATGGCCTCGGCAATGATATCAACGTGTTCATACAGCTCGTCATAAATCTCTTCATAAAATTCATGGAGCTGATAGAATTCAACCCCCATTACATTCCAATGATAGTTCTGAGTCTTGAGTGCCATACCAAATGTAGAGGCAAGCAGTACATTAAGATCCTGTTCGAGCATTATTACTTCACCTTAAAATATGAATAGTTAAATGTAACATCGCCGACCAGATATTCAATGCTTGTATTCTTTGCATCAAAATCCAGAGTTGACAGCGACGTAGGATACGCGTCGGCAAACTGAATCTCTCGCGATACGTTATTGTGTGAGTTCAGTACCATCAGAGAAATATCACGCGTCTTACGGATTGCAGGACCATCGGGTTCGACAACCAGACCTACGAGCCATTCATAAATTTCATAATAATTCTCAAGCTGTTCGTCCACCAAGAATGTGCAAGAGAATGGAGAAAACTCAACCTTGTCCCCTGATATATCAATATTGCCCTGCGGTGTGGCAAACGCTGCCGCTTCGACAGATATTTCTGGAATCGACGCAGTCTGTACAGAGAACTGAGCATTTGGATACCGCTGAGCATCGATCAGTAAACGAAAGCCAATCGGACTCGCGTACGTAATGTCATCAAGTAGTTTATTTGATGCTGAATCCGAAAAATCTACCGATGTATCATATACCATTATCCAGTACCTTCAATGTCCTCCGTATCCGAAACAATTTTTTCAAGTTTCAGATAGGGTATTCGTTCGTTGGGTACATACCGCCAATAGTGGTTGACCCGTGATGAATTCTTTCCTGTCTTATAATATCCAAAGACTGTATTCAGAAATCCTATTTTAACAATCAGTGCTCTTTCACCGTCAAGAATAACCTCGTCGCCTTCGTTAAACTGACTTGAAAACTTAAATGAGAGTCCTTTTACGATCCGACCTGCGGAATCCTTTAACCATAGTGAAATAATGAGAGCCACTGCACCCGAGACAAACGGACCGATGAATTCAGCAATGCGCTCTTCCATCGTAGTTCCTCTGTAAATCCTGGTATTATTTATACAAGAGGTAAAATGTATAAATAGAGATGAGGGTCGCGATACTACCAATATCCACCCTCTCTAGACAACCCAAACAGATTGAAGGAACCCGAATGTCCAGCAATTCTATTTATAACCTACCGTATACCTACCTCATCGGCTGGTCATTTCTTGATCTCTATTATTATGGTCGAAGGACCGCCATGGATTGCCATCCGTCTGATCTGTTTGAATCATATTTCACCTCTTCCACCGAAGTCGAGCATTACGTATCCGAATATGGTATCCCTGATATCATTCAAGTCCGAAAGACTTTTGACAATAATGATGACTGCTGTGAATGGGAATGCAAGGTCCTTCGGCGGCTCGACGCAAAGAACAATACTCGATTACTGAACAAGACCAACGGTGACAGTGAATGGATCTATTCTGGCATTGACGCGATATGGATGAACCGGAATGGCAACAACCGCCGTGTGAGACGTGAACATATCGGTCACTACAAGGACGTGGGATGGATTGAAGGACGTGCAGTCGATTGGATATGGATCAAAAAGGGCAACGAGTCAAAGCGCGTTTCAGATGACGTGATTGATTCGTATCTTGAAGATGGCTGGGAGCGTGGTCGAGTAATCAATATATCCGGCGAGCATAATTTCATGTATGGTAGAACCATTACAGAGGAACATCGGAAGGCAATATCAAAAGCAAATAAAGGAATAAAAAAATCCAAGTATTTTTGCAGGAAATTATCTGAAAGGGTAAAAGGTAAAAATAATCCTCAATATGGTAAAACTGGTAAAAGTAATCCTGCATTCAAGGGGTATTGGTACACGCCGCATGGTACATTCGAGTCAATGTATGAATGTATGAATAACGTACCAGCTGACTTATCTACAAATGGTAAAACATTTGAGCAATTAGGATTTAAACGAGAATAAAAAAAAAGGGTCCCGAAGGACCCTTTTTGATGTGAGTAGAAGTTCTACTCTTAGCTAGCACCCAGAATATTGTCGATCCTAAAGATTCTATAATATTCGTTTCCGCGGACCGGACCGACGTTATCGACCGGAGTCGTGTTGCCGGTTGAAGTGCCGACGAATGGGTTCGCGACCATGCCGTAGCGGGTCTTGAAGCCAATCTTCGGCTGGAAGGTATTCTCACCAACCGCACGAACCATTGTGAGCGGAACGTATGGGCAGTAGAAGATACCAGCGTCGTACGGGTTAGTACCACGATAGCCGACGGTCAGGTAGTTGACCTGCGCGTACGGATCGATGTACACCTTCATACCGGATGTCAGCGTACCGACAAAGGTATTGCCTGTGTCATCAACCTGAAGATTCGAGTTGGATGACAGGGCAGGTGTGTTGTCGAGGTAACCAGTACCCGAAAGGGCGGCTGCCACGTCTGATGAACACAGGATAAAGTTACCCTTACCGCGACGTGTTTCACGTGAAATGACATTGGCCTCACGCTGCAACTGAACCAGCATGCCCTGATACTTCTCAACCGACCAGTGGCCATCAGCATCAACATCAAGGTCAAAGATACCAGCAGTGGTCAGATCACCCTGCTGCGCACCAAGCTTGGCACGTGAGTTAATGGTACGAACCATCTCACGGTTGATCTCAGCCAGAATCTCAGCGGACAGGATATTCGCGAGCTCAGACTCCGCATCCAGACCGTGGATTGACTTAAGATCCTGCGCCAATTCCATGGTGTACTCAGCCTTGAGTGCACGTGTCTTGGCAGTAACAGTGGCACGCTCGATGGTGAATGACATCTCGCCGAACGCATTGTCGGCCGCGTCACCAAGAGCCTCACCCTGAGCGGTTGACATACCGCCACCGAAACCAAAGTTGTCAGCAACCTGGTCAAACGGATCGGAATCAACAGCCGCACCTTCGCCCGGAAGCGATGATGGGTTACCGGAATGAGCACCATTCTTGTTGCTCTCCGAGGTGCCGTCGAACGAGCTTGAGGAATAATCCGTCAAGGCCTCATTAAACAGTGCCTCTGAAGAATCGAGACGATTGGCAGCGTCGTTGTAACGGCTCTTCATCGCGAAGATAAGACCCGTAGGACCTGACATCGGCTGAACACCGGCAATGTCATACGCAATGAGGTTAGGCATTGCACGACGAACGAGTGAGATCAGAATTGGATCCCAGTTGTTGATTGCCGCACCAGTTGAGTTAGTCGGCGCATCCTCTGAGAGGTACTGCGTCTGACCGCGCTGTTCAGCGAGTTCACGCTCGGTGTTCTCGAGAACCTGGGCAATCACGCCCTTCTTGTAGTTATCTGTAAGAGTAGGAGCCTCATCGGCCTCGAGGACCGGCTTCCACTTCTCAAGATTTTTGTCGTCAGTAAACATTTGGATACTTCTCCTTAATGGATCAATTAGCTAGTTGACCGCTTGAGGGCATCGAGATAACGTGACATTGAACCTGAAACCTCACGGGTCTCGTCGTCGGTGTCATTATCCAGGTCCTCAGTGATCGAGTCTGTGGTGGATGATGTGCGTGTTGAAGAACCGAAGTATGATTCCTTGATTGTGGAAACCTTATCAGCAAAGGTATCCTCGTTCTCAAAATCAATTGATTCCGTCAGACCACGGAGCTTTTCAGCTTGTGTGGCAGTCAGATCTTCGGCAGCCTCGCGGACAATCTTCTGACGAGTCAGATCCTGAACCTGTTCCTTCAGAGTCATTGACTTCGTGACGGATGTGTTCAGCTCTTCCTCAAGACGATCAACCTTGTTTGCCAGCTCGTCGACGATATCAGTCTTGGACTCAGGTACCTCAACGTAGTGCTCCTGGAAGACACCCTTCAGAGCGCCCATGAACGACTCGGCAATCTCGGCACGGAGACCGTTCTCGATTGCAAGCTTGTTCTCTTCAACCCAGTTTTCAACCACATAATTGAGATACTGATCGACCTTCTCGACAAGTTCTGTCTGAACACGGTCAGTCTCTTCCGCGAGCTCATCTCTGTACTGCTCTTCAAGCTCTTCGACCCGTTCGCCGACTCGAGCATTCAGTGCAGCCTCAAAAATGACCTCTGCCTTTTCCTTAAAGCCTTCGGAAAGGGTAGCCTCGGAATCAACTAGAGCCTCGATGTCCTCCTTCATGGAGTCCTTCTTCTTGCCCTTGTAGCCTTCTTCCTTTTCCTTTTTACCCTTCTTGGACATTTCGGACTCGCCGTCCTCCATATCCTCCTCTTCGTCCTCATCCTTGGCTTCGTACATCATCTTTTCGACCGTCTTGGCAAGATCATCCTTCTTCATCGAATGCATCTTGTCATAGGCAGCCTTGATCATACCAGCCTTGGTCTTCGGAAGTGGCTTTGCCGTAGGAGCGGCATCAGCGGCCTTTTCGACCTCATCAACACCGGTACCCTTGGCTACTTCCTTAGCCTTGGACGCCTCATCCAGATTCGCGATTCCCTCGTCAGAAACTTTGTCATCAACGAGTTCATCGCGGAGTTTGCTGTTGTCATCGGACATTGCATATACTCCTGCTATGTCAAAGTTTTGAGAGGAAATCAGTAATTGATTTCAGTCTCGTACCTAATCACGTAAGTCCCACAAGGGGAGTACCCATTTATATAATATTCGTGGTTTCCCACAAATTCCTTTATTACCTTTATTTATAAAAACTGTAACTTCTACGTTCTTTTTATAAATTATTCAGAAAATCTTTGAATACCTTGATTTGCATCTCGTCAAGCTGACCTGAGGGCGTCGTCCGAATTGTCTTCTGGATACCCTCGGCAGTCTCGGCTCGGATAATGCCATTATCGATGTACCAGTCAACACCTTCCATGATACCATTCACGAAGGCTTCAGGTGCAGACGGATCCTGGACAATATCAACGGTCGAGAGCATAAAGTCATCGGATACCATTGTCTTGCCGCCTTTCTGTTTCAGTGATCCCATGCCTCGAGTTGATACACCAAGCTGGACCTCTCCATCCATCAGACCGCGGACAATCTTGCCCATCGGAGTCTCAAGAATCTCAGCCTTTCCGATTACGTTATTACCGTCCCAACGGAGCTCTGTGATCTTGTGTGACACACGGTCAAGATTAATTGTTGGTGAATCCGGATGACCAAGCTCACCGACGGCGCGTCCTCTGGACACCTGCTCTGTCTGGTACTTGTTCATTGCGGACTCAAGGATATCTCGCGGATAAACACGACCATTCCGGTTCTGTTTTTCCGCCTGCATGAAGATACCTTCGATCATGTACTTCTTGGTACCATCAACGTCCTCGGTGAGGTACAAAAGCTCTTCGTTGTGTTCGGTAATAAGTTTCATTTCATCATGCCTTCGACCTTATCAATAGCGTCCATAAGATCAATATATGAAGAACGCATATCCGAAATGGCCTTATTGTAATCTTTACTTGACACACCTTCAGGTTTTGATTGCTTCAGCATATTTTCAAATTCACTAATATTTTTTGAAAGTGTATCAGCGCGTTTCGAAACTTGCTTGGCAGAAAGAGGGCCAGAGCCACGACGCTCATTGACCTGCTGTTCTTTCATCTGTTCAAGATATGCGTCCTTGACCGTCTGAAATTCTGTTTTTGCTTTCATCTCCGTGTGTCCTATTATAGATCCATTAGTTCGACAAAGTCCTCAATGCCTTTCTTGGCATCCTTCTCGGACCTGAATTCGTCCAGCTTATCACCGTCAACATATGCGACGTATTTCGAGCCTTCCTTTTTGATTTCCGCCGGATACTTCTTGCGACCTGAACCGACCTTCATCTTCTCAACGGTCTTTTCGTTGACCTGAGAAGCGGTCTCGTTAAGTGCTGATCGAAAGTTCTTGAAGTTAATCATTTTTGTTTCTTCTTTGCAGCATTAATGTCATCAGCAAGCTCGTCCATATTATCAGCAAGGGCCTTCTTTGCGGCCTTGTCACTCATATCTGTATATTTTGTTCCAGAAGCCAATTTGTGATGTTTATCTATAATCTCTTTGCCTTCTTTGCTTCCCTTGCCAAGATGCTTATCAACCATTTGCTGTGCACTTTGCCAATGGAACGCATTAAATTCGCTCTTATTTTTCTTTCGGCTCAGCATTTTGAATAAGAACTTACGAATTGCACCTTCGTCAAGCTGGTCAGCATCCTCATCAATCTGATCAGCTTCCTTGTCCTCGGTAGCCTCATTTGCTGACGTCATCTGAGACGCAAGTTCAATCTTTTTGTTCTCAAATGCGGCAGAAATCTTTTCTGCCATTGCACCTTGGAACATATCTTTTGCGGCAGTATAATCTTTTTGCTGAACCGAATTAATAAAGTTCTTTACATTTTTGTTCATTTTAGGGTCCTTTGTCCGTAGTTATATACTATTTATAATTTAGAAGAAATCATCGTCTTGTTTTGTCGGATCTTTATATTTACCATCCGATATTTCTTTCTTAATTTCCTTATCCATTTCTGTAATCTGTTCATCGGTCTGCTGGAGAATGTTTCTCCGTACCCACTGTTCGGAGTAATAACGACCAACGTAGTCATTCATATCACGCAATAGATTCAGACGATCTTGAACAAGCTCTGCGTGCTTTAGTTCGTAGAAGTGGTTATCCTGCATAAAGTCAATGCGGATATCCTGTGAAATTTCCTTCCACTCGTTTTCATTTACGACCGCCTTCGAGATCAGCTGAGTTTTCAGCATGTCCATAAACAAGTGAGAGAACTTCTTACGAAGGCGATTAATGAACTTCTGGAACTTAAGCTCGTCACGTGTAATTTCTGTCGCGCGACCCATCGAAAATGGAGAATCTTGTTCAAGCCTATTCGTCGGAACATTCAGTGACTTATACAACTGCTTTTGGAAATATACAACATCGTCGATCTGACCCAGGTTATCACCACCAGGCAGAGTCGAGATTTCAGTCCCTCGACCGCCTTCCTTACGTGGCAGCCAGAAGTCTTCAAGCATTGACATGTGTTTCCGATCATCGCGCATCTCGCCCGTATTTGCATCGTAGACCATTTTGTTACGATACTTGGACATAATATTCCGCATATACTCCTCTGCCTTACCTTTCGGCAGGTTACCTACGTCGATATAGAAAATCCGACGCTCGGGAGCACGCGAGAGACGATAGATGACCAGCGAATCTTCCATCATGCGGAGCTGATTTACTGGCTTCAGTGCCTTATGTAGGTACGAAAGTACCCTTTTCCGCGACGAGTCTGTGACACCAGAAGTCGCGTATGTAATCGCGTCAGGCGAAATCTTAAGACCCTGTGACATCTGCGTGAGTGCCTGGTTCTGGTATACGAAATACTCGTCGACGCCGGTCACGACCTTGGTCCGAGTTTTCTCGTCGTATTCTTCCTTGACCTCACGGACCTTACGAATTTTGGTAGGATCAATATAACGAACCTCAAGAATACCTTTTTTCGGATTCTTTTGGTCTATAATTTTATGATAGTAAATCTTACCGTCAATATACCAGCGACGGAAGATATCATGACCTCGAAAATTAAAGTCCAGAAGTTCGATGACCTTGTCAAACTCCGCATAAATCATGTCCTTGATATTATCCGGTTGTTCAAGATCATCCAGGTTGATTGTCACAGGAGCTGATGCATCGTCGGATACAATCGACTCGTTGACAATATCCTCAATCGCTGCATCACACTCGGGATTCTGTGCCAAATCTCTGTACTTATACAGCAGATCCTGGTCAGAACCAGAACCGGTCCCCTCAAGATCAACATACGAGCCATAGTAGCCGCCCGCGTTAATGACCTGTCCGGTACCATCTTCGGCAGTCGGCGGTACGAACGAAACTTTACGAGAGTCTTCTTTTTCGTCTTGAGACTTTCGCTTGATCTCAAAGCCAAACAACGAAAACCCTTGACCGTCTGTTTCTGCCATATTATCTACACTCCAATATCAAATAAAAAAACATCAGGGGAGGACAAGCCTCCCCATCAGTCTCCACCATTATTTATTTAGGTCGTCGTTCCCGACTCCCAGTAGTCAACCTGAAGCTCGACCTCGAACTCTTCAATCTCGTTTTCAGTGTCATAGGACACGTCAATTGCGCCGACTGAGGTTGGAAAAGTGCCCTTAAAGTCGTACCGCTTAACAGCAACACCAGACTTATCAAGCTGCTCAATGAGGACGTCAGCCTTGTAATCCGTAGGATTGGTAAGACCTGTATTCTCGGTATGAGCATTGATTCCGTTCATCCAACGCTCGAAGGCGTTACGAATCGCGAAGTCGGTGTCGTTAATGATGGTAATTGTCCAGGGCTCGAATGTACGATCACCGGCAATCTGAAGATTACGTCCGCGGAATGGAACCGCAATTGTTTCGATTGTCGAAGCCGGCAGCTGGGCCGACTTACACATAAACGAGGTCAGCTCGACATCACCAGCCGCATACCCAGGGTATGTGACCGTAGCCCGAAACAGGTTCGAGCGAGCGCCACCACCTGTAAGCTTGGACTTGAAATCATCGATATTCAATGACATTTTTCTCTACTCCTTATTGACCGGCAATCTCAGAGAACTCAACACCGGTACGGACCGCGATGAAGTTCAATGTGATAAAGTTAATTGATCTAGCCGGTTTAATAAAAATGTCAGCAACGAAGCGGTTTGAATCGATGACCTGAGGTGTGTTATTTGTATCGTCACACACGACAAGGAAATCGGTCATACCGCGTCGACCCTGGACATCACGCAGGAACGGCTCGACCAGGTTACGGAACTGAGCCCGTGTAAACTGATCGTTCAATTCAAACAGCTGGAATTTGGCAGCTGTCGAAATGGCCTTCTCAAGTGTAATAAACAGACGACGGACGTTGATCCGATCGAATGCCGAAGGTCTTACCTGCGCAGTCTTGTCACCGAACAGAATTGTGCCCTGACCAGGGAATGAAACAAGCGGATTCACGCGAGCCTTATAAAGGGTATCACGCTCGGCCTTCCGAGGATTAAACGCAAGCTTCGTGACACCGCGGAGCTGACCGCGATTGAATCCAGCAGGTGAGAACCAAGGATCCTGGACATCATCGGTAAATGCACAAAGACCTGCAACAGCGCCGGCTGCAACAATATAGCGGAATGTGTCGTTATACTTGTCATAGACATACAGGGCGCCTGAATCAAGCACACCGTATGATGACGAAGTCAGCTGATCCGCCCAAGCCTTCACATCCTCTGTCGCGTTCACGTTATTGATTGTCCGTGAGACAGCAGGCGATGCAAACGCAATCACATCCTTACGATCCTCTGCAATTGCAATGAGGTAATTTGCAAGGGTTACATCCTCGGAATCAGAAGCCGCGACACCAATCAGGAAGTTAATATCAACAGTCTCTGCATCGTCGAACAGGTCGTATGCAAGCTGAAGCTCGCCGACCGAAGGCTCTGCTGACGTGCCGTCACTACCACCTGTGAAGTCATAATCAAGGACTTCATTTGTAGTCGTGAACGATGACACCTCGTTTGATGTCGACCCTGTGTCAGGAAGCTCGTCCTCGGGCCAACCGACCCATACGAAGCGTGACTGCTCGTTGAGAACCTTGACGTAGTAGTTTGTCGCGCCAGCATTTGTACGCGCATCGGAAGCCTGTGACAGACCCTGGAAGACCTCGAGGACCTCACCAACGGTGCCAGTGATATCACCTGCGGCATCATAGACAACGACATGAAGCTCGTCATCCGAGATACCCTTTTCAGCAGCCCAGTCGGTTGTACCAGGAGCAAAATCAAGCAGGTTTGAGAACATGAAATCCGATGATTCAAATGCAGTCGCGTTTGAAACAAGGGCAAGGCCAAGTGAATTACCCAGGACACCTGGATACTTGGCTACAAAATAATTGCTTGACGTGAAAGTCTGATCTTCATAGTCAGCCTCGTTCTTGACCAGAACACCGGATGACTGAGAAGCATTAAGCTGACCGTCGTTAGCTGTACGCACGACACGCAGGTCATTTGCATATTGCAAGAACTGCGCGGCGGGCATGAAATACTGAAACGTATTGTTGTCGGGAGAAAAGAATCGATCTACCAACTCATTTTCTGAACCTACCTGAACAATCTCTTCGACGGGACCCCAGCGGAATGCGCCAGCGATAGCACCGATCGAAGTAGAAACGGCAGGAACAACATTGGTAAGATCAATTTCATTGACCTCGACGCCCGGAGATACCTGAAACGCCATGTGTGTTTCCTCTTTTTACTCAGCGGAATTAATAAGATTATGCATAATACGGTGTGTTTTCATAGTGTTATTTATAAATATAGGAAACTCTCAGTAAAATACTCCAAAGTTGTTGGTATCCGATCGGATCCAGACCTCACCGTCAATCACTTCTGTATTCTGATCAAGTCCATCGTCCATTTCACCAAATGGAACCATGTCGTCCTCAATCATTTTCATCTGCTCTTCATACAGCATTTTCTTAATGTCAACATCAGTCTGTTCTGCAAACATGTTTGTCGTCGAGAACCATCCCAGGAGAACAAGGTTCATGACCAGATCGTCGTGATTTCCATTTGATGCCGCGTATGACGAACCGTGTGCGACAAAGGTGGACAGCTCAACAATTGTGTTGCCATCTCGGATATGAATCTGATCCTGTTCGACAAGATCCTTCATTGTTGACGTGCCGATCCGTTTCACCTTACGGTCCATATAGACACCGATACCAGAAGACTTAATTGCGGATTCGACGAACACATTTTCGTATTCAAGTTCGTAATAAAGACCATTGCATACAACGGTACCCTGATCATTATTCTCGATAACCACATACGCCTCGTTGTAAGTCTTTGCATACTTGTAGATGACATCAGGAAACAACAGAGGTGAAATCAGGTTGTCCTGAAATACAGCGACCTGCCGAAACGGTTTGGATGAAATGTCAATAATATTAAACGTCGAGTAATCCTTACCGCGGCCTTTACCTACATCGACGAACATCATGTATTCTGAATCAGGGTTCGGTCGTTCATATACTCGGACCTTGTCCTGCTCGTAGATTGGATTCTCTGCCTTCAGTTTCAGCAACTTGTCACCAGAGATCAGCGTGTTGCCTGAACCTAGGAAGTCATTTCCAAACTCCTGATTAAACTGAAGTTCTGACGTATTTGCAATTGTCTCTAGTTTCCAATTCTCGTCACGACCAGGGACGTCCCACCAGTCAATCCGAAATGGAGCAAAGTTATTTGTACCCTGGACGGCACCTTCCCACAGTTTATGAAAAACATTACCGATGCCTTTCGCAGTCGAGGTAATAATAATCTTTGTGCTTTTACCTGACGAGATAACAGGATACGTCGATGTATAGAACTCTGTATCATTTTGAACTAACGCAAACTCGTCAAGAAAAATCAAATTTGCCGAAAAGCCTCGGATTGATGACGATGATGTAGACGCTGCAATAATCCGAGAGTTATTCGAGAATTCAATTGATGTCTTGTTGAGTGCCTTACACCCCGGCTGAAGGAAGAAAGGCAGATTCTCAAGCGAAAGTGTCACACGACCAAGCATTTCCTTTGCTGTTGCACCCTTGTTTGCAAGAATGGCAATAGTCTTCTCGGGATTAAATATTGCGTACCAGAGGAGATACACGACGGACGATATTGATTTACCAGACTGACGGCAAGCAAGAACAATCGAGAACCGATTCTCGTTAAAGTGCGAGAACATATCCTGCTGATAGGGATATAGTTCAAAAGGAACAAGACCGCCATCGAGAGAAATCACTTTGATATAGTTCTCGGCAAAGTAGACAGGATCCTTGAGGCACTTTGCGTACTCGTTGATTTCTTCCTGCGTCCACTGCTGTTCGACGCCGTCACGTTTGACGTTCGCGTTACCTAGATATGATAGGTTTGATTGATTCTGAAGCCTCTGCTCGGACATAATCAGTCCTCGTCGTCTTCGTAGTCATCATCTGTCTGATCAATCGTTTTTGCTTTCTGATCTATTTTATTATGCAGCATCCGTTGGAGATCGGTTGTCGACCCAACGTACACATTGTTCTGCGTCATTGAATTCGGCAGCTGCTTCTGCTGGTCCTCGGTGTTTCTCACGTCCTTGGTCTTTTTCTGAAGCTCCATCAGACGGTCAGCCACCTCGGCGTTCTGTTTGATCATTGTCGAGAGCACTTGAAAGGCTCTTGGGTGTTCTGACTCACGAGCGAGATCAAGCATCAGATCAATTGCTTCGTCGCCCTTTTCCGCAAGATTGTAGTACTTTGATCTTGCAAAGTCGTAATCGTCTTGAATCTCGTCGTTGTCGTTACTCATGATGTCGCGGTATTCCATATCGGTTGAATGTCTGTCACAGTAAACGCTGCGCCGGATGTCTGGCCGATGATCGTCTCTCCGATGTCGAATCGATCGTCCGGTACGACCACCGTAATGGAGTTCGTACCGATCTCGGACACGACCGCAGTCGCACCGGACTCGTTACCCGTCACGGACTCACTCTCGACGAACGGCCCCGAGGATATCGAGTCGAACGAGAGTACAGCGCCCTCGTAAACCAGAGGCTCGAACGATACATCAATGGTAAAGTTCTCGGATTCAAGCGCATCGGATGGACTGATCGTGATTCGCTGTGATGTGTACGGCGAACCGGTCGACGTCATATCAAGATCCGAGATGTTTGTCTTGGTCTCACGAATCACGTTACCTGTATCGGTCAACGGTCCGTAGTATTTAACACGCGTCTCAAACGATAGGGTATACACCAGAGAGCGTCGAGTCTCGAAATCACCTTCGTAGTCATCGTTCAGTGACACAGAATTCAAGACAAACGGCATATCGGACTTAAAGTTGTTATCCACCTCGTTGACCGTGACCGTGTACTCGGGCTGAAAGAACGGGAGGATCTGCTCAAGGATCTGGAGTGCGTCGTCCTGATGCTTGGCGATAATCGAGAGTTCAAAGCCGAGCCGATACGTCGATGGATAGAACATCGTCTCGGATGCAAATGCGTTTGACGCCGACGGGATACGGCGCTTTGTACCACGCGTCAGGCGTGTCGACTCATCGTAATCGATCGACGTGATCTCAAAGGACATGCGCGGAAGTTTGATCGCCAGACGCGGGTCCGACAGATTCTCTTCCTGACGAATCCGAGCAAGGAACTTCTGGCGCGGACCGTACGACAGTGGTACCTTGATCTGCTGGAGCTGATTCCCAGCTCCGTCACGCTTGATCACATACAGCTCATTGAACAGTGTACCGAATACGGCCACGGCTCGTCGCGTGTGCTCGTGATAGAAGTGCTGTCCACCAAACATAATTACTGCTAATCCCTTGGCTCGCCGAACGGATTGGACTCCGAGAAGTCGATGATATCATCGGCATCCACCTCGAATCGTGAGTTATCGGCAAATGCATCGTTCGCGTCGTCGATGTATCGGTCCTCGGTATCCGACAGATCGTACACCTGTACGACCGACCAGTCGTCCGAGTGATCGTCCTGCGAGTCGTTCGACAGATTCGGTCCTTCCGGATCGAACGTATACACTCCCTCACTCGATCCGTCGGCCACGATATTCACGACTCGAAGTTCAGCGACGCGCTCCTGACCCTGCGAAGGATCTTCACGCTGTGTCTCCTTGAAGTCCGACACCTCCCCACGAATCGTGATCGAGGGGATCGACTCGGCCGGTGACCCTGAGAACACGACCGGTGTGTCGGTCTGGTAGTTGACACCCGGATCTGTGACCGTAACCGCCGTCACGACACCGTCATCGTCGATCGTCGCGGTACCCGCCGCGGCCGCACCGCCCGACGGTGCAGGAATACTGATCGTCGGTGGAACACGGTATCCAAAGCCGGGTACGTCGATCGTGATACCCGTGACCTGCCCGGTCGACACGTCCACGTTTGCCGTACCACGCGCCGTCGATGGAACGGCACTCTGAATGGGCTGTGATACCTCGTCACCGACCGCGAATCCGTACTCGCCACCCGAGATCTCAAGAACGGTCGGTGATCCGTGCCGTGTCTCGAACTCATCGATACCTGCGATACCCGTCTCGATCTCCTCGCCCGAGTATTCGTACAGCTCACACTGTAGCTGATACGTCGGCAGGTTCCGTAGCTGATAGAACGGCTGCTCGTGCTCGACGAACTTGATCTGAAACAGTGAGTTTGCAAGCGGCAGGTAAATCAGATCGCCCTCGCGTGGTCGACCCTCATAGATGTTATTGTCGTTGATTTCGACAAGACGACGAAACCGCCGCTTCGACACAATGAACGTCGCTTGATCACGAATCTCGAGACCGAACTTCGAGAGCAGATTCCCCTCGCCCTCAAATCCCGAGGTGTTCTCGATGTACATCTCGACGGCATACGCATCACGAAAGCGCGAGAACTCTTCGTTCAGGATCTCATCGTCACGGACCACATCACGAGGCATGTACAGCGTTTCCTGCCCGTAAATTTGCAGAGCCTCAATGATGATCGACTCATACAGGTTCTGCTCCTCGGGATAGTCGTGGTCAAAGTAGACGTTAGTAGGCATTACGTGTTATCAGCCCACGTGGAAGTCAATCGGGAAAGAATAATTGGCCTGCATCTCTTCCTCAATCTGACGAATCTCTTCCTGCGCCTCGTCAAAGATCTGCTGACCGTTCATCGTCACGCCACCCGGCAGTTCGACGCCCTCGAACTTCTTGAGGTTCGTACCCCAGTTGCGCTTGAGCAGTGCGGTCAGATACCGCTTCAGGAACATATCGTTGTATACCTTAGTTGCCTGATCGGGATCGACGATTCGGTACGCCTCGACAACTAGATACTCGCCGACCGACAGATACCGCTCGAGTTCGACGTTCAGGTACAACTGATTCTGATGACGAGAGAACTCGACCTGCGGTGTCCCGTTGATCATCATGTCGACGGTGTTGATGTACTTCTGCACATGAACGTAGTTCGCAAGATTACCCGAGAATCCGAGGTTGTACATATCGTTCAGGGACATCTGATACCGTGCATCGAACATGTTGACCGATGAGTTCTCGTACGTAAACGGAAGGATACGCACGACCGTGAGGATCGAATCGGGAATCGTGATGAATCCGTTGTCGACATCGGTCTGTGTCAGCTCGTGCTTAAAGAAGTCACGGAAGATCGCGTCGTAGTGGTACTCCTGATAGAATTGAAGCGCCTCATCGACACGGTCCTCGATCTGATCGATGTCAATATTAATTTCTATCACGGGAGAACCGAGGTTCCGCAGACAGTAATTGATCAGCGATTGGCGCGAGTTCGGTAACATGGCAGTGTGTACTCTTATGCAGTGGTGTCGTCTGTACTATTTATTCCGGCGCCAACTCGGGGTCGATCTCGTCCGTTGAGCCTTCCCACGGAAGTCCCGAGGCAGTCTTTGGTGCGTTCGCCTCTTCGAGTTTTGATGCAAGGTTCGCCTCGATCGAATCGGTGTCGAGTTCGCCCTTTACCCAGTCGAGCACCGTGTCCT
>Ga0102930_1000115_pt1 | contig 24251 bp, 22 predicted proteins | sample SalPon1_B_H2O_MG_FD_84514 | JGI IMG/M metagenome (GOLD analysis project Ga0102930, IMG submission 84514) | Salt pond water microbial communities from South San Francisco under conditions of wetland restoration - Salt Pond MetaG R1_B_H2O_MG | ecosystem: Environmental > Aquatic > Non-marine Saline... | reverse complement strand
GCGTGCAACGCTCTGGCCTAGCACAACAATTACAGGCTATGTATAGCGCCGGAGAACAATCGCATTTGCGCATGTTGCTGCGCCAAGATAACCCGTCTGATATTAGCCGCACGCTGCGCTATTTTGATTATCTAAACAAAAGCCGCTCCAAGAAAATCGCAGGCATCAATAAGACCATTGATGAGATTCGGGTAGTCACAGAGTCGATGGAAAAAGATCGCGTTTATTTAAGCGGCTTGGAAGAAACTTTGGCCGTGCAAAGCCGCCAAACGCAGTCCACTTTACAAGCGCGTGAAACAGCCTTAAATAAGCTCAATAGCGATATTCGTGATAATCAATCACAACTACAACGTTTGCGGGCACAAGAAGCCGCTTTGCAGGAAAAAATTGAGCGCATAGCACGCGAGCGAGTGGCGGAGCGCGAACGTGAACAACGGGCGGCTGAACAACGCCGCGAGGCAGCCCGTCGCCAAGCGCAGCAACAGGCGCAAGCCCAACAACCACCTCAACAACAAGACCGCCCTTCAGCCAGCGTCCAAGCCGCAACAGCACGCACACCCGCCCCTAGCCAAGCGCCACGCCCTACCCAATCCGCTAGTCAGTTTCGCGCTGATAGAGCCTTTTCGTCTTTAAAAGGTGCACTGCCTAAACCCGTCAAGGGTAAAGTTATTCATGATTACAATGCACGCCGTAATGAAAAGCAGCGATGGCGCGGCGTGGTGATTGAAGCGCCTGGTGGTTCAGGGGTACAAGCGGTGGCGAATGGGCGCGTGGTGTTTTCTGGCTGGATGGATGGTTATGGGCATTTGATTATTTTGGAACATGATGCCAATTATATGAGTTTGTATGGTTATAACCGTGCGGTTTATAAGCGCAAAGGGCAGCGTGTGAAAGCAGGCGAGGTGATTGCAGCGGTGGGTAATTCCAGTGGCAGACGCCAAAATGCGCTTTATTTTGAGATTCGTCGCAAGACAGCGCCACAAAATCCTGCACAATGGTTCCGCTAGAATGCTAAACTTTGCGGATGTTCTCCGGAAAAAACCGGAACGTATTTAACGTATTTCCGGAGTCAGTGCACACATAGAGTTTAATAATACGGCCAATTACGCCTGGAGAAAGAAATCAATGCACTCGAATAAACGACTCGTTACAGGAATCCTTGCAGGTACCGTCGTTGGTGTCGCCACTAGCTTGAGCCTGAATGTTTTCGCGTTTAAACAAAATAATGATGACGTAGAGCTACCACTGCCACAACTACAGAAGTTCACTGAAGTTTATGCTCGCATTAAACAAGATTATGTAGAAACACCTGATAGCAAGGAAATGATGAATAATGCCATTCGTGGCATGCTAACAGGGCTTGATCCGCATTCCGACTACCTTGACGAAGAAGCCTACAAAGAATTGCAAGTTGGTACAACGGGCGAGTTTGGCGGCCTGGGTATTGAGGTCGGCATGGAAGACGGCTTCGTGAAGGTTATCGCTCCAATTGATGACACGCCCGCTAAAAAGGCAGGCTTAGCCGCCGGCGACCTCATTATTCGTCTGGATGACAAACCCGTTAAAGGCATGACACTTAATGATGCCGTTAAAGTGATGCGTGGCAAGCCGGGAAGCGATATTGAGCTGCTGATTATACGCGAGGGACAAGATAAGCCGTTCAACGTCACCATCACGCGCGACATTATTAAAGTGAAAAGTGTTAAAAACCGCATGTTAGAGCCCGGTTACGGTTATGTGCGCATTTCTAGCTTCCAATCCAAAACGACGGAAGCATTGCTTGATGCGATTGAAGAGCTGCGCGAAACACATGGCGATAATTTACGCGGTTTGATTTTAGACTTACGCAATAATCCAGGTGGTGTGTTGAATGCCGCGGTGGGTGTTTCTGATGCTTTCTTAAACGACGGTAAGATTGTTTATACGGAAGGACGGGTTGCGGATGCGAAGATGGAATATAACGCTCGCGAAGGTGATGCGTTAGACGGTGCGCCCATTGTGGTTATGGTTAACCAAGGTTCGGCTTCTGCTTCAGAAATCGTATCTGGGGCGCTGCAAGACCATAAGCGTGCGGTGGTTATCGGCGAGAAAACCTTTGGTAAAGGTTCGGTGCAAACTGTGTTACCTTTGGATGAAAAAACGGCTTTAAAACTCACCACAGCGCGTTATTTCACGCCAGACGGTCGTTCGATTCAAGCGGAAGGCATTATGCCGGATATTGAAATCAAGCCACGTCGCTTCTCAGTCGACAATGAAGATGGCAATATCCGTGCTTTATCTGAGGCAGATTTTGATCGCCACTTAAGCAATCCCACTAAAGTGGAAGAAGGTGAAGAGATTAAGCCCGAAGACACGGAACAAACGGTCGAACCTGTTAGCAGCGAAGAAAGCGATGCACAATCACAGCAAGAAGACGGCAAAAAAATGTCGCTGGCTGATGAAGATTATCAATTGTTCGAAGCCTTAAATATTTTAAAAGGCATGGACTTAGTGATTAATCGCAACCGCTAATTCGCTTCAAGCAAATCCCCTCCATCTCCCCTTTTTCAAAGTTTCAAAGGGGAGTGTTACTTACAACAAGGAAAGGGATTGAGCCAAAAGCTTCCCCCTTTGTAAAAGGGGGACTGAGGGGGATTTAAGGTGTTTGCGACAATCTCTATTATACTAGCCCATTATGACTGATCTAACCCACTTCAATACGGAAGGCGCTGCACATATGGTGGATGTAGGCGCTAAACCCAACACCTCGCGGCGTGCCGTGGCTAGCGGTCTTATTAGCATGCAAGCCGCCACATTGGCTAAAATACAGCAAGGTGATCATAAAAAAGGGGATGTGCTCGGCATAGCGCGTATTGCAGGGATTATGGCGGCTAAGAAAACGGCTGATCTGATTCCGCTGTGTCATCCTTTGGCCTTAACGCATGTGGATATTGAGCTAACAGCGCAAGCTGAAGAAACACCGCATGTTTACTGCCAAGTCACCGTGGAAACCAGTGGCCAAACCGGCGTCGAAATGGAAGCCTTAACCGCTGTGCAAGTGAGTTTGTTAACGATTTATGATATGTGTAAGGCTATGGATCGCGGCATGGTAATGAGTGATATTCGCTTACGCCAAAAATCAGGCGGCAAATCAGGCAACTGGCAGGCAGAAGATTAGTGCAACACTGGCCGACTCAAGCATTCCGCCCGCACCTTCGCAGAGATCAAACCTTTATCATTGCCAATGCCGGGAATATCCAAACGTTCTACGTTCACATCGGTTTGCAACACTGCGCCCCCCGCTGCGACCGCTTGTTGCTCAGCGATTTGACGCGCTAACTCATCAGCTTTGGCCAACGCCTCTGTAGGGTTTTGTATCAACACAGGGTCGTCATCTGCATGCAAATGATAGCCGCCTTGTTCAGCGGTGGTGATTTCCACGGTGAACGGTGTGCGAATTAGACCAATAGCGGCTCCGATTGCATTCGCGACTTCGCTCCCCGCTGGAATGACGGTTTCTACCCCTAAACGCCGCCCTACTTCGGGATAAAATACAGGTGCGGGCCCACCCACAGCCACTAAAGGAACCGTCGGTTGCAAACTAACTTGCAAAGCACCTAGCTGCTGCTTGCCTTGGGCAATTAGGCTAACCAGTGGGTCATTGGCTGCAAAATGGCAATCACTTAGGCGCTCTACCATGATGTGTACACTACGCGCTACGGTGGCATCAAAAATTTCCTGCGCAAAAGTCTGGCAGTCTGTCTCTATTTTGCGATCGTCAAACGACACTTTGCCATGAAAGCGCCCTAGCATTAGGCAAGCTAATAAGGCTACTTCCCGCGACCACTGCGACTGAATGCCTAAGACATGCGCTGCATCACTTGGCGTAAAACCAGCAAGCTGCACTAAGCCACGCTCGACCAAGCGTACTAAACGGTAACGATCTCGAATAGAACTCACCACGGCTGTCCACGGCTTGGGCTCTTCGCTAATCGCATTGAACAAGTCTTGTTCGGGCGCACTCAAATCGCAGGGTTTTAGAGCAGCATGCCCCGTGGGGCGCATCACGAATAAGCTGCCCATGCCTAAGCCAATGCCTTCATCTAAAGCTGATTGCAAAGCTTTCCGCACCGCAGGCCACTGCGCTCCTAACAATGATACGGGCACCACCCGATTCGCTTGCAGCACAACGCGCCCATCGTGCGCCACACTCACTTCACTATCACCCCCCAAACCAATGGTTTGCATATCAATCGCTTTGACCATGGTACGGTGCTCGCCCACCATGGCTCCTTTATCATTGAGCTCCGGCCAGCCATTACGCACAATCGCTACATCTGTGGTCGTACCGCCTATGTCAGAGATAATAAAATCTTGCAAGCCTGAGAGGAAATTCGCGCCAATAACACTCGCGGCGGGGCCAGATAGAATGGTTTCAATCGGCTTTTCCACCACACTATCAGCACTCGCTAGCGAACCGTCTCCTTTGACAATCATTAATGGCGCATCAATGCCCTGCTCTTGCATCACCTGCCGCACCGAATTCACCAAGGCTACAATCATCGCAATAATACGCGCATTAAAAGCCGCGGTTAAGGCACGACGCGGACCATTCAAAGCCTCCGATAAATCACAGGATGCTGTGACTGGACAGCCTGTTTGCTCACGGATAATGGCTTGGGCACGGTGCTCATGTTGCGGGTTGCGAACGGAGTAAGCCGCAGAGACAGCATAAGCTTCTACCTGTCCAGCAATATCAGCTAAAGCTTCTTGTAAAGCTGCTTCGTCTAGCGGGGCTTGTTCGGCGCCATCATAGCGATGTCCACCGGCAATACGAATCACTTTAGCCGCAGGGATTGCCTGACTTAGCTCGGTGCGCTCTGCCATGGTGTCATCAAAACCGATCAGCACCACCGCTATATTAGAGCCCTTACCTTCGACTAAGGCATTGGTAGCTAAAGTGGTTGATAAGGAAACTAGGCTAATAGCAGTGCTGCTGAGCTGTGCTTGACTGGCTTGCAAGACTTGCTCTAAGGCAGCAATCACACCCAGCGCTAGATCACCGCGTGTAGTAAGTGCTTTGGCAGACGCAATAACTTGTTGCTGCTGCGTGTCGACGATAACAGCGTCCGTGTAAGTGCCACCCGTATCAATTCCCACATTGTAGTGTGTCATGGTTTAACCTCGGCGGCGACGACGACGGCCACTGTTGGCTGCCTCAGCTTCTGCACTTAACACTTTCTTCGGTGGACGCGGTACTTCGCTGAATAAATTAGGAAAATCATCTGTTTTATGCGGGAAAGCCATGGCGCCCACAAAATAATCTTGGAATTGCGGCTCTACCGCTGTTTCAATCTTATCAATCTGACGTACAACGTCTTCTAAAGTGTGACGCGCTGTTTGATTGAGCAAAGCAATTCGAGCGCCCGTGCCCGCCGCATTACCCGCCGAAGCCACTTTGTCTAAGGGACAATCGGGGATCAAGCCCAAAACCATGGCGTGCTTGACATCAATATGGCTGCCAAACGCACCGGCTAGGCGAATGCGATCCACCCATTTGATCTCCATTTTATCCATCAGCAGCTTAATACCCGCATACAACGCTGCCTTAGCTAATTGAATCTGACGGACATCGTTTTGTGTGACCGAAATGATACGATCGTCGCCACTGCCATCATCATACAAAACATACGACCAAGTGCGATCATGCGGAATAATACGTGAAGTGGACGCGGCAAGGTCGCCGTCAATCACACCGTCTTCGCTAATAATACCCGCCAGGTACATCTCAGCGATGACTTCAATAATGCCCGAACCGCAAATACCATTGACGCCAATTTTCGCCACAGACTCCGCAAAACCCGGCTCGTCTGACCACAGCTCAGAACCAATGACTTTGAAACGTGCTTCTTTGGTGTCGCGGTCAATGCGTACGCGCTCAATCGCGCCGGGTGCTGCGCGTTGGCCGCTACTGATTTGCGCCCCCTCGAAAGCAGGGCCGGTAGGGCTGGAGCAAGCGAGTAAATGATGTTGATTGCCTAAAACAATTTCAGCATTCGTGCCTACATCGACTAATAAGGTAATCTCATCTTGTAGGTAGGGCTCTTCTGATAACACTACGCCCGCTGCATCAGCGCCAACGTGCCCGGCAATACAAGGCAAGACATAAATGCGCCCGCCCGGATTAATCGTAATATTTAGGTCTTGCGCAGTGGTATTGACGGCTTCATTGGTGGCAAGTGCGAAGGGGGCGCCCCCAAGCTCCACTGGATTAATGCCCAGTAATAAATGATGCATCACCGGATTGCCTACCAGCGTCATTTCCATAATGTCGCTGCGCTCAATCTCCGCTTGTTTAATCAGCTTACCGACCAAATCATCCAAGCCTGTTTGCACCGCCTCGGTCATAGCGTCCACGCCTTCGGGGTGCATCATCACATAGGAGACACGGCTCATTAGGTCTTCGCCAAAGCGAATTTGTGGGTTCATCATGCTAGCCGAGGCCAGCACTTCGCCGGTAATCAAATCACATAAATGTGCGGCAATCGTTGTGGAGCCGACATCCACCGCCACGCCATAAATAGCCGCACGAAATCCCGGCCAAACCGCGACCACACGCGAGCGCTTATGCACGGCGACTGTCACTGCCCATTTACCTTCGCGTAAAACGGGTTGTAAACGGCGTAGAATATGCAGGTCACAATTTAAATCAGTGAGTTGCCATTCACGCTCTAAGGCTTCATACAAACGTTGCAAATCGCCTTTTGGCAAATGCATGTCGGGTTCTTCTACCTCGACATAATGCAACTGCATGGAAGTATCAAGCACAATATCACGCAGTTCCGCATCCTTGCGCACTAACTGCTGATGCACCTGACTATCGGCAGGCACATCAATGACTAAGTCACCCTCTACATAAGCATGGCAGCCCAAACGCCGACCTGCTGCTAGTGGCTTACGTTTAGCTTCATAACGCTTTTCCGTTTCCGTTAAACCATTGAGATGCTCAAGGCTAGAGTGGACACCCAACTTAGGGAAATCACCTTCCATACACAAAATTTGGCAACGCCCGCATAAACCGCGCCCACCACAGATGGAATCAATATCAACACCGAGTTTTTGCGCTGCCTGTAATAAGGGCGTTCCAATTGGAAACTCGCCGCGACGCCCTGAAGGCATGAAAACGACTTTGGCGGTATCTTGTGTCATGATTTACTCACGCTTATTGAAAGGAATAACCCTAGTGTTGTGTCACATTAAGCACGACGACGACGGCGACCACCATCGCGACCACCACGCGCTGTAGAACCTTCTGCGGCGGGCTCACGGTATTTACGAATCCATTTTGCACAGTCCGCATCATGCCCCATCATAACATCCGCACCTAAAACAGCTTGCATCACTTCAGCATGCAGTGGGCTAGTAATGGCCGAGGTCATGCCTGCCCCAATAGCCATGGTTAAGAAAGCGCTGTTAATACCATTACGATTGGGCAAGCCAAAGCTAACATTAGAAGCACCGCAGGTCGTATTCACTTTTAAATCTTCACGCAAACGACGCACTAATTCTAATACTTGACGACCTGAGCTGTTAATCGCACCAATCGGCATAACCAGCGGATCAACCACAACTCGATCGTGGGAAATACCGTAGTCAGCCGCCCGTTCGACAATCTTTTTCGCCACGTCATAACGCACGTTAATGTCTTGAGAAATGCCTGTTTCATCGTTAGAAATAGCCACGACCGAGGCATCATACTTCGCGACCAAAGGTAAAACCCGATCCAAGCTTTCATCTTCGCCTGTTACTGAGTTCACCAAAGCACGCCCCTGATAAACGGACAACCCAGATTCCAACGCTTCAATGATGGAGGAGTCAATGCATAAAGGTACATCGGTAATCGACTGCACCAACTGAATGACTTCCGCCAAAATTTTCGGCTCGTCCGCCAGCGGAATACCAGCGTTGACATCTAACATCTGCGCACCCGCTTCTACTTGTGCCAATGCATCCGATTCGACGCGGCTGTAATCGCCGTTTTTCATTTCTTCGGCCAAAATTTTGCGGCCAGTTGGGTTAATACGCTCACCGATGATGACAAACGGGTCATCGAAGCCAATACGGACTTCTTTTTTCGGCGAAGTAACTAAAGTAACAGTCATGTTTGTAGTTCCTGTGCTGTAAGTAAGTTGGGGGCAATGGTTTCTACCAGCCCATCAAACGGATACGCCCATAGCAGATGCGCCCAGAACACCCCTTTGAATAGCGATGCGGTTACGATCACGACAAGAAATTTGCATAATCATTGAGCAACCTTTGCGCGTTTTTTCGTCATTAACATATATGTTATGCAATATCTGGGCGTGACGTGTTGACCAACGCCGCATCTTATACATGGGGAAACTCCTATCAGGCTGTCGGACGCAAGCCCTGATTGTGTATCATTTGCTCTAACAGTTCGTCGGGAAACTGTCCTTGTAGAGCTTCGGCTTCCTGATGAGCAATAGTATTTAAATCACTACCATCATCCTCATAGGTGGCTGCTTCGCGGCGCCATTCTTCCACATACGAATCGGTGTCACCTTTACCCGCCCGCATTGCCGCACGGTCAATTGCCACTTGGAAACGCTCGTCGAGCATGGCTTTGCCTTTAGCTCGGCCACGCTTCACCATGACTTGGGAAGGAATATCGCGCCAATAAATTACTACTTTTTCCGCCATAGAAACTCCGTCATGAAGCGCAATCACGCGAACTCTCAGGCCGCGTTAGAGGTTGAATCGTTTTAAAACTGGATTCCAACAAGCCATAGCCGGTATGAATATGTTGGAAGCGCAGTCCTAGATAATCAGCAGCATCTTTTGCTGCTTGCACTAACTCCGCGTCTTGCGTCTGCGACAGATAGACAAGACGGGTGTAATGACAGAAAAACGCTTCCTTGAGCTCAGGATGCTGATCTAAATGCAGACCCTTAATCACTAAGCGCTCAAAATGCCGTGTTAAAAAGTCTGTCAAATAAAAACTTCCCGGTTCTTCGTCTGCTATTTGGTCAAAGGCTTCTAAACCTGCAAAAAAAGCATAACAGTGTGAACCTGGCAAACGTTCAACACCCTCTTCAGCAAGCACTTTATCCAATAAACCACCTGTGCCACAGTCGGCATACGCTACAAAGATATGTGCATAATGCGGGCGCTGTTCACGTATGGTTGTTTGGACGCGGTCGGGAATCAATTCTGGCCGGTTATGCAACTCTGCATCTAAACAGTAGAGCCGCATATGGCTCCAACCGTTTAGCTGTTTTAGTGCTTTAATTTCGCGAGCCAAAGCGCCACAAGCAATGACCAGAACTGTCTCCTCTGCCATGCCTACTCCTTAAGCTGCGTACTTTTCCTTAACCATAGCCACACCTGTATTCGCTGCTACTGAAGCATCACGGCAATAAGCATCAGCGCCAACCGCTTGGCCAAACTCTTCATTCAGAGGAGCACCGCCAACTAAGACGATATAATCGTCACGAATACCTTTCTCGACCATCGCATCAATCACGACCTTCATGTAAGGCATAGTCGTTGTTAACAAAGCTGACATGCCCAGCACATCCGGCTTATGTTCTTCTAAAGCTGCCAAATAATCTTCAACGGCATTATTAATGCCAATATCAATCATTTCAAAACCAGCGCCTTCCATCATCATGGTAACAAGGTTTTTACCGATATCGTGAATGTCACCTTTAACCGTGCCAATCACCATTTTACCAATCGGCTTCGCGCCTGTTTCTGCTAGCAACGGACGCAAAATGGACATGCCACCTTTCATCGCATTAGCAGCCAGCAACACCTCTGGCACAAATAAGATACCATCGCGGAAGTCGATACCAACGATACGCATCCCTTCTACTAAGGCTTCTGACAGTACTTTATCGGCCGGCCAACCACGATCTAGCAAAATGCGGGTGCCTTCCTCTATTTCATCCTTCATACCGTCGTATAAATCATCATGCATCTGTGCGACTAATTCGTCGTCAGGCAGTTCAGCGAGAATGAGTTCTTCTTCGTCGTCGTATTCGTCAGCCATATTTAATCTCTATCAGGGCAATTAAACATTAATAATCCCGGTCTGGGAATTCAGACTTGCGGCGTGCCACAAAGTCTAGGAGTGCTTCGTCAATCGCAGGATCTAAAGGTGGTGCTTCGTATTCTGCTAACATTTTCTTCCACAGCTTGTTAGCACGTTGTGAGGCATCCATTTGGCCTTCCTCTACCCACTGCTCAAAGCTATTACTATCCGCTAAAATCGAGCGGTAGAATGCGTTTTCAAAATTCGCTTGCGTATGAGCCGAACCGAGAAAATGTTGACCAGGACCTACTTCGCGCAAAGCATCCATAGCCAACCCATTTTCACTTATATCAACACCACTAAGCAAGACAGACATCATATTGGCTTGATCCATGTCCATGACGAATTTTTCGTAGCTCATCACTAAGCCACCTTCTAACCAACCTGCAGTATGCAACATAAAGTTAACGCCTGCCAAGGCGGCTGTCTGTAAGGTATTTGCTGCTTCATAAGCCGCTTGTGCATCCGGTAGCTTAGAAGCACACAAACCACCTCCACTACGGAAAGGCACACCTAAACGTCGCGCCAAATTAGCCGCCGTATACAGTACTAAGCTAGGCTCTGGCACACCAAAGGTAGGCGCACCACTTTGCATAGAAACAGCACTCGCAAACGTACCAAACACGACTGGCGCACCCGGCCTAACCATCTGTGCAAAAGCCATGCCAGCCATTGCTTCGGCTAGAATCTGTGTGGCTGTTCCCGCTATTGTCACCGGCGACATCGCACCTGCCAAAATAAAGGGCGAGATGACGGTGGCTTGCATATTGCGTGCATAAACTTTCAATGAACCGAGCATCGTATCATCGAATGTCATCGGTGAATTAGCATTGATTAAGCTTGTACAGACTGTATTATCTTTGACAAACTCTTCGCCAAATACCAGCTTTGCCATCTCCAGCGTGTCTTGAGCACGCTCGGGGTGAGTGACGGACCCCATAAACGGTTTATCACTGTATTTCAAGTGAGAATAAACCATATCAAAGTGTCGCTTATTAACCGGCAAATCAACAGGTTCACACACCGTACCCCCTGAGTGATGCAAGCCGTTACTCATATAAGCTAGCTTAACAAAATTACGAAAATCCTCGATCGACGCATAGCGACGACCTTGATCTAAATCACGCACAAACGGTGGGCCATAAGCAGGCACCAAAACAGTGCGCTTACCACCAATAACCGTACTACGCTCTGGATTACGCGCATGCTGGGTAAATTCGCTAGGTGCATGCTGTTGAATCAAAGAACGGCACAAGCCACGTGGAAAGCGGACACGCTCACCTTGGACATCGGCTCCGCCCTCTTTGAGAATTTGTAAAGCCTCAGGATCATCACGAAAATCAATACCGATTTCTTCTAAGACCGTGTCGGCGTTGTACTCGATTTGCTCTAATGCTTCATCACTTAACAGCTCAAAATATGGAATCTTGCGATCAATGAAAGCTGCTTGTTTAGTTTGCGTTGTTTGACGTGCAGCACGTTTACCGCTACGCCCGCCACCGCCGCGTCGACCCTGTCGTTCACTCATCCCTAGCTCTCCGCCTGACAGTTATGAATAATCCGCGAATATAAAATAACGTTGACTGATCAGTCAATCAGTTTCATAAACACCGGCCCGATTTATTTTTAGGCTTTAAATTTCAAGCAATTGATCAGCTACATCCCGACATCAGACACAAAGCGCCACTAAGCCAAGATGGCAAACAAACTATCAGATATTAACTTCCGCTTATCCCAACACATTTCGCCTTTAACCAAGCAACAGCATACATTAGGCAATAGAAAAGAATTGGCAACAACTCTAGTGCCTTCTTTAGCAAGAATAATACATTATTTACCTAGCAAGCTCGGGTTCCCAATATTTAATACCGGGCTTAAAATAAAGGATCCCTAACATGTTTGATTTTAACTCACTAACCCGGTCAACTGGCTCACAGACAAGGCAAGTACAAGATAACACTACAAGTACGCCGCAAAGCACATCTTTCAGCACAGATAACTCTACCCTTGGTGGGCTAACGACTAGCTCTGGTGGTTTTTCTTCATTATTAGAGTTAATCCGTCAATTGTTAGAAACCCTAGGGGGTGGTCAAACACCAACACCAACACCAACACCGACACCAACACCGACACCAACGCCGACACCAACGCCGACGCCTACACCAACACCAACACCAACACCAACGCCTACACCAACGCCGACGCCTACACCAACGCCGACGCCTACACCAACACCAACGCCTACACCGTCTGTATCTATCACAAGCTCTGAACGTAATATATTGGAAAGCTTGTTCGCCACTGATTCACGGGGTAATGAAATCAATGGCGCCAATCTGACTGTTACAGATGGTAGCAGCACTAATGGTAGCGGCCGCTTGAATATTGGCGATACCGTGTCTGTTAAAGATGCGGATGGTAATACCATCAATGAGAAAACATTAACGTCCGATGATCTGTATGACTTACGTTTTCGTGAAAATATGGTTGATAATATCTCTTCTCTAAATGGCGGCGGCTGGGGCTTTACAGGTGACTTAGCCGACATGCCATTCAATCGTCTTTACCCTCCAGAAACACGTGGCTATGCAAATGGCACTGAAACGATCACGGCACGTAATGATTATTGGGAAGTTGCACAACGCGATGGTGTTAATCATTTGGTCATGCGCGAGACCGATGATCAAGGCAATGCCATCAAACCTAGTGATGCGATTAACGATATTTTTGAAAACCGTAACCGTTACAGATTTGACTGTGCCACACCCATGCCATTGCTCAATATGAAAACGACCTTGGATACCATTGGTGCTGATGATTTTCATCGTCAAGCAGATCAAATGGTCTTCTCGTCTTGGTTTGACCAATATGATTATTCACGCAACGATGGGGGTTATGACATTCGTCTGCGCCAAGCAGATGCAGGTGATATTGTTGTGGATGGTGTCGCTAACTTAAACAATGAAACAGCTTTATTTGACCCGGCACGTGGAGAACGTTTGGAAATCGGTAGCACTTATTATTTCGATAAGCCTGGGGATGATAGCTCAGCATCACAAGGCTGGAACGCCATTTATTTAGGCCAGCGTGATGATGGTAGCCACGACTTCTGGGCCATTAGCAAAGGCGAGGTCAATGTGACTTTTGATGAAGGTACATGGATCGCTAATAGTGGCTTTAACAATCATTACTTGGGCGCCGTGATTGCTGACCCTAATATTGATCGTATACAAAATTGGGATCAGAACACTTCAGTGGATTAAGCCACCACTAACCGACGCATATCAAAACAAAAGGGAGCTAAGCAGCTCCCTTTTTTATAGCAAACTATTGATGCCGTCTTGATGAGCGGCGCCGTCCCGCATTACCACTAGCCGCACCACCTGCCACACTTAAGTCACCTTGCAACTGAGCTTGCGCGCCTTTCGATACTTCGCCTAGTTCGTCTTGGATCGTGGCCAATGTCGGTTTATCACCGCGTGCATGTGCATCCAGCGCTTGGCGCATAGCGTGTACGTGTTCGGGTGTTGTGCCACAGCAACCACCAATAATACGCGCGCCAGCATCCACGGCCAGTTGAGCATAACGTGCCATCAGCGCCGGTGTGCCGTTATAAACCACTTCGCCATCAATATACTCAGGGATACCACAGTTTGCTTTCGCAATAACAATCGGCTGCTTATCGCTATTCTCAGTGGCATGAAAGAAATTCAGCACGGCTGCTACTACTTCAGAAGCCCCCACCCCACAGTTTGTCCCACAAGCCACTGGCTGTGGTTCTAATTCAGGCTGTAAATTAATAATGTCGGCAGCGGTTAAGCCCATCATCGTGCGGCCGTTGGTATCAATACTTAATGTATTCACCAAAGGCAAACCCACGCGTCCTGCTCCCATAAACGCCGCCTGCACTTCTTCACGCGATGAAATGGTTTCCAACCACAATACGTCGACACCGCCTTCGGCTAAGGCACGGGCTTGCTCTTCAAATGCATCGGCTGCCGCAGCAATACTCAATGGTCCGTTTGGCTCTAAAATGTCACCCGTTGGCCCCATAGAACCGGCTACCACCACGTCACGTCCTGACTCGGCAATCACTTCTTTTAAAATACGCGCTGCCGCCGTGTTTAGTTCGTGCACGCGATCTTGCGCTTGATGCAACATTAAACGGCGTTGATTACCACCAAAGGTATTAGTCAGCACAATATCAGAGCCTGCCTCAATGAAAGAGCGATAATGCGCGGCCACCCGCTCGGGGTAGTCGAGATTCCATAGCTCGGGCGCATCGCCGGTTTGCAAGCCCATGCTAAACAAATTTGTACCTGTTGCTCCATCCGCTAACAACACCGGCTTTTCGGCTAATAAACGTGAAAATAAGTTTGATGCTGACATGGATAAATACTTCCACACTATAATAATTAAAGCTTCATTTTCGCATAAATACCGCTCACAGGCTAGTTATAGCGATACGTGCTAGATACAAGGCGGCAGTGTATGATCGAACTTTTGGGGAGATAGACGATGATGAATTTATCCTTAGACGCGCATTGGATGCCTTTCACCGCTAACCGCCAGTTTAAACAAGACCCACGTTTAATTAGTCGTGCTGAAGGTGTGTACTTATATGATACGCAGGGTCACGCTTTATTCGATGGCTTGTCGGGGCTGTGGTGTTGTGGCTTGGGTCATGGGCGCAGCGAAATCGCTAATGCAGTCACCCAGCAAATGAGCACATTGGACTACTCCCCTGGCTTTCAAGTGGGTCATCCTTGGAGTTTTGAGCTGGCTAATCGCTTAGTCAGCCATACGCCTTCTGGCTTAAATCGTGTGTTTTTTACTGGCTCTGGCTCAGAGTCTGCTGACACTTCCCTCAAAATAGCGCGTGCTTATTGGCGTTTAAAAGGCCAACCGGGCAAGACCCGCTTAATTGGCCGCCACAAAGGCTATCATGGCGTGAACTTTGGTGGCATTAGTGTAGGCGGCATTGGTGCTAATCGTAAATTATTTGGGGCTGGCTTAGAAGCCGATCACTTGCCCCATACGTGGCTAGCGGATAATGCCTATAGCCGTGGCATGCCTACCCAAGGCGCATGGCTGGCGGATGAACTAGAAGAATTGGTGGCTTTGCACGATGCCGCTAATATTGCAGCGGTTATTGTAGAGCCGCTATCGGGTTCAGGGGGCGTGATTATCCCACCGCAGGGTTACTTACAGCGCTTGCGGGAGATTTGTGATAAGCATCAGATTTTATTGATTTTTGATGAAGTAATTACTGGCTTTTACCGCACAGGTGAGTTTTTTGGTGCACAAAGCTTTGGTGTTACCCCCGATATGATCAATATTGCTAAGGGCTTGACCAATGGCTGTATTCCCATGGGCGCGGTAATTGTGCAAGATGCGATTTATGAGACGTTTATGCAGCAAGACTTGCCCGAGCATGTGATTGAATTAACCCATGGCTACACTTATTCCGCTCACCCAGTCGCTTGTGCGGCTGCTTTAGCGACATTAGATTTGTATGAAAGTGATCAAACGGCACAACAAGTCGCCACACTCGCCCCTTATTTTGAGCAAGCCTTGCATCAGCTTAAAGGCTTGCCGCATGTAGAAGATATTCGTAATTTTGGTTTAGCAGGCGCTTTGCAGCTCGCAGCACGTGCTGGCGATCCTTTAATTCGCCCCCGTGAAGTATTTGAATACTGTTGGGATCAAGGCGTTTATGTGCGTTATGGTGGCAACACCATCCAACTGGCACCACCTTTTATCACAACCACGGAACAGCTCGATCATTTGTTTAATGTACTAGCTGATGCGCTCCGTCAACTAGCTTAGGAGCGCCCTTAACAGTGCTTAAAGCCGCCCTTCTTCGACAGCATGACAAGCAACCAGCGTGCCATCGTCTACAGGCTGAAGCAAAGGAATTTCCGTTTTGCAACGCTCATTGACATAAGGACAACGGCCATGAAAAACGCAGCCACTGGGTAAATTCACCGGCGTGGGGACTTCGCCTTGCAAGCGAATCGGCTCGGGGCGATCATCATCGAGCTTAGGGATCGCCGATAACAGCGCTTGCGTGTAAGGATGGCGCGGTTTGTTAAACAAAGCTTTTGTAAGCGCTAGTTCGCAGACCGTGCCTAGATACATTACCGCTACGCGCGTGCCAAAGTGCTCGACCACCGATAAATCATGGGTAATAAATAAATAGGTCAAGCCGCGCTGCTGCTGCGCTTCTGTCATGAGATTCAAAACTTGCGCTTGAATCGACACATCCAAGGCCGAAATCGGCTCATCCGCCACAATAAATTCAGGGTCAACGGCTAAGGCTCGCGCAATACTAATACGCTGGCGTTGCCCACCCGAAAATTCATGTGGCAAACGCACGCCCCAACCGGGATCAATGCCCACAGAAGCCATTACGTCCTGCACTTTCTGCTCAATGTCCGCTTTGCTTAGGGTCGGATTATGCAGCTTAACGGGCTCTTGTAATGTTTGATTAATGGTCATGCGTGGGTTGAGCGAGGCATAGGGGTTTTGGAAAATCATTTGCATCTTTTTGCGATACGGCAAGAGTGCTTTATTATCCAAATGATCAATCCGTTGGCCTTGATAATACACATCACCCGCTGTGGGTTGCAGCAAGCCCATGACCACCCGTGCCACGGTGGATTTACCACAACCGGACTCGCCCACAATGCACAAGGTTTCACCCTGTTCCACATCAAGCGTCACGCCATTAATCGCATGCACGGCTTCCGCTTCGCGTACAAATTTCCCCTGTTTAAAGCGTAATTCTTCCAATACGCCATGCGTCAGCGGGAAGCGTTTGTAGACTTGGTTAATGGTTAATAATTTGCTCATGCCACTTGCTCCTGTAAACGCCCGGCGACCCAATGACAAGCAACGCGACTATCGCCTTGCACCTGTAAGGAGGGTAGTTCTTCCCGACATAAAGCTTGTGCGTGTTCGCAGCGAGGATTAAACGCACAACCACTGGGTATTTTTTGCAAGCTAGGCATGGAACCGGGAATTTGATTCAACAATTGCCCCGGCTGCGTCATTTGTGGCAGGGCATTAATCAAACCGCGTGTATAAGGATGTTGGGCATGCTCAATTAAAGAGCGTGTTGGTCCTTCTTCGATAATGCGTCCAGCGTACATCACCATCGTGCGCTGGGTGACTTCAGCGACCACACCTAAATCATGCGTAATCAGCATAAGCGCGACGTTATGATCTTCGCAGAGCTTACGCATCAGCAACATAATTTCCGCTTGGATCGTCACATCCAAGGCCGTGGTTGGCTCGTCAGCTATAATCAGCACTGGATCAAGCAGCAAAGCAATTGCAATCACCACGCGCTGACGCATCCCGCCGGATAATTCATGCGGGTATTGATCAATGCGTGTTTCAGGCGATGGAATCTGCACCAATTTCAATTTATCTACTGCGACACGCCGCGCTGCTGCTTTGCTCAGTTTGCGGTGGGCATGCAAACATTCCACCATTTGCTCCCCAATCGTTAGCACTGGATTCAGCGTCATCATGGGGTCCTGGAAAATCATCGCAACGCGATTGCCTCGAATAGTCCGTAAAGCCTCTTGTGACATAGCCGCTAGATTTTGGCCTTCAAACTGCACCTCACCGGCTGCAATATAACCCGGTTTGGCAATTAAGTTTAAAATCGCAAAACCCAATACCGACTTGCCAGCGCCCGATTCACCCACAACCCCTAAACGCTCACCGGCTTGCAAGCTAAAATTAATATCGCGTAAAGCCGTTACCGCACCTTGGCGTAGGCCGAAGCGTACTTCCAGCTCATTAACATTTAATAATCCTGCCATAACGCCCCCTCAGCCTTTGTACAAACGTGGATTTAGAACATCGCGCAGCCAGTCGCCAAGCAAATTCATCACCAATACAATGACAATCAGCACCACACCCGGAATCACGGTAATCCACCACACACCGGAGAAAATATACTCAAAACCGCTGGAGATCAGTGAGCCAAGCGAAGGCTGCGAGATCGGCATACCTAGACCCAGAAAGGATAAGGCGGCTTCAGAAATAATGGCATTGGCTACTTGCACCGTCGAAATGACCAAGATGGGGGATAAGGTGTTGGGCAAAATATGTCGAAACATAATATGCGGCGTGCTCAAGCCCATCACCCGTGCAGCATCAATGTATTCTTTTTTCTTTTCCGCTAACACAGAGGCGCGAACGGTGCGTGCATATTGTGGCCATTCCGCAATACCAATCACAAGCACAAGCATAATCATAGCGAGTTGCTGATACAGCTCACTGCCAAAGGTAGCTTGAAAAATAGCCAGCACAATAATGGCAACCATCAGCGTTGAAAAAGAAAGTTGAATATCGGCTAGACGCATTAAAAAACTATCAATGCGCCCCCCTAAGTAGCCCGCACTCAAGCCAATAACAATGCCGAGAAAGGCTTGCAATAAGACAGCAAAAATACCAATAGTCAAAGAGACCCGTGTGCCGTAGAGAATGGTTGACCATAAATCCCGCCCTTGGGCATCGGTGCCTAACCAGAATTGTGATTCGCCCCCCTCTTCCCAGCTCGGCGGGATTTCTGAATTCATGATGTCAATTTGCGCCGGATCATAGGGATCAAACGGTGCTAAGACGGGCGCTAAGACAGCCATGGTGACAGCGAGTAAGAAAATAGCGAAGCTAACTTGTGCGACTTTGTCGCGTTTAAAGCTATGCCAAAAATGTGAATCTTTGAACCGTGTTAATGCGCTTGCCATGATTACGCCCTCGCCAAATTAACAGTGGGATTGACCAAACCGTAAATCAAATCAACAATCGTATTGGTAATCACAAAAATAGCCCCGACCACCATTAAATACGCCACCACCAAAGGAATATCAGAACGGTTCACAGCTTCTAGGAATAAAAAGCCCATACCCGGCCATTGAAATACTGTTTCCGTTAAAATGGTATAGGCCACCATTGTACCGATTTGCACACCACCAACCGTAATCACAGGCAGCAAGGTATTTTTCAAAGCATGCGTAAAATAAATACGCTGCGGTGCAATACCTTTGGCCCAAGCAAATTTCACATAATCTGATTGCAAAACTTCCATCATTTCAGAGCGAATGAGGCGAATAAAAAGCGGGAGCATAATAGAAGACAAGGTAATAGCAGGTAAAACCAAATGCTCTAACCCATCTCTAGTCAGAAATACCGTGTCCCAATTTTCAGTAATTTGATACGTTTCACCCCGTCCGTAGGAGGGCATCCAGCCTAAAGTGACTGAAAATAAATAAATCAAGCCGATACCTGTCAAAAACACTGGCACAGAAATACCAACCGTGCTCACACCCATAATGATTTTAGAGGCTATTTTCTGTGGGTGAATCGCGCTATAGACCCCCAAAGGCACCGATAAAGTGACAATAATAAACGTTGCGCCAATGACTAGTTCTAAAGTAGCGGGTAGTTTTTTTAGGATGACTTGTAAAGCAGGCTCTTGGAAAAAGTAGGACGTGCCTAAATCACCTTGCACGGCATTACCTAGAAAACGGGCATATTGAACTAAGAAAGGATCGTTTAAACCTAACTGATCACGCAATAATTCGCGCTCAGCTTCAGAAACAGATTGACCCGACATTTCACGCAGCGGATCGCCTAAATTGTCTTTGATGGCAAAAGCAATAAAGCTGATGACTAGCATAACAATTAAGGCTTGCATAATACGACGAATAAAGAAAGCAAGCATAGGCTAGATTCCTAACAGGGGAAGTGGCACGCGCTCACAGTAAGTGTCTTCTCTGGCTGTTGGCGCAGAGAAGACGCTAATCGTGAGGTTTATACTATAAAGTTTTAAAAAGTAAACTTACTCTTCAATCACCAAGTCCCCTAAATAAGGGAAATTCATGACATTCACAACAGGCTCAATATTTACCCCTTTGCGGGCAGCCCAAGCCAAATCTTGCCAATGTAAAGGCACGGTAGCGGCATCGTCATACAAGATCTTTTCAATATTTTGCATGATTTCCGCCCGCTTTTCCGTATCTAACTCCACATTAGCTTGCTTAACCATTTTATCCACTTCGGGATTACAATAATTAGCGCTATTGTATTGCCCCCAGCCGGTTTCCTCATCAGGGCAAGCGATTAAGAACTCGTAAAAGTTATTCGAATCTTCTGTGTCTGAATGCCAGCCGATCATCATAATATCCGCTGCACGCTCATCAAATGTTGGCCAATATTGTGCTTTCGGCATAGTTTTCAAGTCAGCTTTAATATTAATTTTGGCGAGCATCGAGCTAACCGCCTGCGCAATTTTCTCATCATTCACATAGCGATTATTCGGCGCAAGCATCGTCACACTAAAACCATCCTCATAACCCGCCTCTTTCATTAGCGCTTTGGCTTTTTCCAGATCGTAGCGAGGCGTTAAGCTTTCATTGTGGCCGAGATACCCTTTTGGGCTAAATTGCGCTCCCGGTGTAGCAAAACCTTTCATAATTTTATCCGCGATACCTTCTTGATTAATCGCATAATTAATCGCTAAGCGTACCTTCGGATCTTTAAAGGCTTCTACCCGTTCTTGATTAAGCTGAAAGGTAATAATGCGTGTGCCCGACATGGTGACTAAATTGACATCTTCGTTGCCCTTAATCCGTTCTAAATCAGCCGTGGGCACGGGAGCGATGAAATCAATATCACCGGATAATAAAGCGGCGACACGCGTGGGATCTTCTTTAATTGGGGTTAAAATAATTTCGCTGACATTGCCCGGTGATTCGCTATCCCAGTAATTCGGATTGCGCTCAAATACGACACGGACACCTTGTTCACGCGATTTAATCGTGTAGGGTCCTGTGCCCGACACATTGCGATCGGCAAAGGTTTCCGCCGTCTTATCAATCGCACTTTTCGGATTGCCGTTATCGTCTTCGCCGCTATAAAACTGGCTATCCATGGGGAAAATATAGGTGGCATTACTGACAACTAATGGAAACGGCTTCGCTGTGACTAAATCCACCGTGTAATCGTCTACTTTTTTCGCTTCCGTAAAAGCGCTAAAAATACCTTTAAAATCCGGGGATTCTTTCAAGCGCTTAAACGTGAATACCACATCATCCGCCGTAAATTCATTCCCACTGTGAAACTTCACCCCTTCGCGCAGATGGAAGCGCATCGTATTGTCATCCACACGCTCCCAAGTTTCTGCGAGACGCGGTTCAAAACCATGCTCTTTGTTCCAACGCACTAAAGGATCAAATACCATATGCGAATATTGCAACATTCCCCCTGATAATTGCACCTGTGGATCAAGGCTAATGGGGTCAGCGTCGTAAGCCATTTTTAGTGTTGCAGCCGAAGCTGTACCAGCCAAGCTTAGACATAACACAGTACTCGCTAGAATAGCAGTGCTTCGTTTTAACAATTGTTTCATATTGCTCTCCTCAGAAATGAATACGTTTACAAACATATTACAAAATCGTATAAAAAAATAGTTAAGCCACAATCTCCACTGTATCACCGATGTTTAAAGTAGCGGGCGTCGTCGGGTCAGCCAGTACAATATTCACGCCTAATATAGGCTGCTGCTTAGCATCGCTATGATGTGCTAGCAAGCTGCGTAGTGGTTCTTGCTCGGGATGCTCGACGCCACTTTCTGGGTCACGCGTAGTCAAAATGCAGCGCGTGCAGGTATCTAAAACTTGAAACAAGGTGTTACCAATCCGCACCTGCTGCCAGTTATCCTCCGCAAAGGCGGTCACGTCTTCAAGCACTATATTAGGGCGAAAACGACGTACATCCGTCTCCAAATCGCTCCATGCGCACACTTGTTCCACACTCGCAGCGCTGGTCAATAATAAAGGCGCGGCATCCGCAAACGTCACGGGTAGATCATATTTACCGGCTTGGCGAGATTGCGGCTCCCAAATGGCCAAGCGTGCGTCTTCACCTAGAGCGTCACTCAACCATTGTGCCGCCGCATCGCCGCCGTCTCGTGCCCAAGCATTATCTTTCCAAATCGTGCAGGGCAGTTCATCCCTTGCTTGAAGCGCCTCGATATCAAGCCAATAAGCTTCCGCTTGCTGGGGATGAGACAGTTGCCAGCCTGTTGCTTGTGGCAGGCAGCTTAGTTGCAATAAAGCCGGTGTTTGGCGTGCGGTTAGAAATTTCCCGTAAGCATCAACCGCCATCAGACGGCGATCTTCCCGGATGCCCTCTGCCTCACAAGCAACACTTTGTTTGCTAATACCTTGAGCAGATTTAAAAGGATAAACCCATAGCTGTTGCACTCGCGTCATCGGGCGACTCCTATTGAGCGATAAATTGAAAGATATACTTCATGCTATGCCAATGCTTAACCGCACACAAGCTTGCTTAAAACCGTTATACTTCGACTAATCCCCAATCGACCACTATGCAATAAGCAGAGACCCTTATGAAAGCTGTTGAGATATGCAATATTGATGCCAGTTGGCTGACGCATTTGGCAGATCAATTCGCACAGCCTTATATGCAACAATTAGCAGACTTTCTGGCGCAGGAGCAAGCAGCCGGTAAGTCCGTTTTACCGCCTGTTGAACAACGCTTTAATGCCCTACAAAGCACGCCATTAAATCAAGTCAAAGTCGTTATTTTGGGACAAGACCCTTACCCGACCGCTGGCCATGCGCATGGCTTATCTTTTTCGGTACAAGCGGATGTCCAACCACTGCCGCGTTCTTTAAAAAACATTTATAAAGAACTCTATACTGACTTGGGGATTGATAATCAGCATACGGGTTGTTTGCAAGCTTGGGCAGAACAAGGTGTTTTGCTGCTCAATACGGTGTTAACGGTGGCAGAGGGGCAAGCGGGTAGTCATCAAAAAAAGGGTTGGGAAACCTTAACAGATGCCATTATCACAACCGTCAATGCAGCAGCAGAGCCAAGTGTGTTTCTATTATGGGGCGCTCATGCACAAAAGAAGACTGCTTTAATTAACCCAGAGCGCCACTTAATTCTGACTAGCCCACACCCTTCACCGTTATCAGCTAGGCGTGGTTTTTTTGGCAGTCAGCCCTTTTCTAAAGCAAATACGTTTTTACAAGCCCATGGTCGTGGCACAATCAATTGGGCTTTATAAGTATAAGTAAGTATTTATTTTTAAGGAGGCAAAATAGCTTATGCGAGTTATAGAAGGTGATTTGGAAGGCAGTGATGCTTACATTGTTAGCTCACGTGGGACGATTGAAATTCGAGCACGCTTGCTCAGCGCTCGCGATTATGACTTAAAACAGGATATGCGCCAAATCGACATTTTGGATAAAGAGACTTATCATAGCTTTTGGCAATGGATATTAATGATATTACTGGGTTTAACCGGCGTTGGCTTGCTCATTGCTATTCCAGTTTTTATTTGGGGCAAAAAGCTTAAGTTTTACGCACGTTTTCAGCCCCAAAAAGACCGCAGCTTTACTGTAGAAGGCGGCAAGGAAGACTGGCAAGAGTTACAAGCTTACTTAAATGAATAAGCCAAAGTTACCGCGACACACGCATGCCATCAAAATAATCCTCTAAAAATTATCACATAAAGCCAGTAAAACACTATTGTAAAGCTATACTTTAGGCAAGTGTTTCTAATGACACGACCAAGGGGTGGTCTTTCAAGGTATAGTGCTTATATTTTTGGATTATCAAATAAATTTTTCTAATGAGGATTCATTTATGGGAGCCTTTTTGCTAGCTGGTATTATTCGACTTTTTCAAGCTTTTCGCTATAAAACAGGCTGGAATACTCTATTAGCCATTTTTGAGACTGCTTAACTCTTTATGCGTATGCACTTTTTTAGATCACACCCTTGGCTTTTCCTTCTTTCTCTATTGATCATTAGCTTGTTATTGCTACGCTTTTTAGGGGAACAAAAGTATAAGGTAGAAAAACAAGCCACCCCCAAAGTGGAAGTATTTCCCGATAGCAGGCTTTATCGCCAAACCAATAACGTGCTTGCGGCAGAAGGGGGTACTGATCGTCAACACACGATTATTTACCCAAGCACTACCCCCCATAAGCGCCAACTTTAGCCGCTAAGCCATTGATTACAAATGGCTCAGTCCAAGCTGTCGGCATCGCTCAATGAGTCTATGCACGTCGTCGGGCAGAGACTGCAATTGCCGCTTACGGGAT
>Ga0102930_1000113_pt1 | contig 24604 bp, 35 predicted proteins | sample SalPon1_B_H2O_MG_FD_84514 | JGI IMG/M metagenome (GOLD analysis project Ga0102930, IMG submission 84514) | Salt pond water microbial communities from South San Francisco under conditions of wetland restoration - Salt Pond MetaG R1_B_H2O_MG | ecosystem: Environmental > Aquatic > Non-marine Saline... | reverse complement strand
TACCGGCTCCGCGTGGCGCCCCATGTTCGATATAAATCTGGTCTGTTTTTACTCCGCCAAACTCGGACATAATGAGTTTGTATTTGTCATCGATAAACCAACCAGAAACACTTTGGTAAGCTGAGCGGTAACGTTCTTTTGCGTCGTCGTCTTCCTCTTCATCTTGGCCAGGTTCGGTTAGCCAATCGTCGGGGTTATAAACTCGAATTAAACCAGGTAAGGCGGTTTGTGGGATTTGGTAATAGAACCCTGCTAGGTTGTAGTCATCGCCGGCTTTCTCCGCAATACAATCAACAGAAAATGATTCTTCGGCTGCTGGCAAAATAATTTCATCCGGTACAACCAAGCGATAAACAACGCCGTTGATTTGTTCAGTGCTAATAGTAAAACCAGCTGGAAGCGTTATTTCTGGGGCGTCAGGTTCGCGTTCAAAGATGACGTAACCTTTTGCTTTGCTGGCCTCTTTGCGTGTCAGGTTGACTGACCAAAGATAAAGATCCACAAATCGGCCAGTCGCAGTCTTAACGAACGATTGAGGAAGTACCAATTTAAGCAAAGCATTAAGCAACCAGAAGTACGCCTTTGTTACAATGGATTCAATGAGGCGCCAAAATGGGGACATCTCAGAATCATTATTAATCAACGCACCTTGATCTATATTTTCTTGCTTAAATAGCTCCTTGACCTCTTCTTCGGTCGTCGGTGTGCCGGCGTTCTTGACGGCTTGCTCAAAGTCTTTTTGTGGGTCGTCGGTCATAGCCATGCTTCAATTACTCCAAATTCATAGCTTCTAGCGGTAAGCAGTCGTTTTTCTTGTATCATCTGAATTTTGCCGGTGCCTGGTATTACTCGGATATCATCTTCGGCCAGTAGAATGATTTGTCGCTCTACATCGGCTATTTCTGAGGGGCTGCGTTCTGCTACCAGCTGGACTGCAAGCCCACTTTCTAAAATGGCATGTTTAATATCTTGAGCAATAACGCTTCGGTCTGTCGTTATGATTGGGTTTCTACCGACATCGAGCACAACATCTTCCCCAACAATCAACAGGTCTCTGTAAATAGAATCGCTCATGATGAGAACCTCATAAACATATTGTTGATTGCGTTAGGGTCAGTGAACTGCTGAGGATAAATGCTCACTTGGCCAATGCTGTTAGTGTTGTTGGTTGTGGCTGATTTCATTGCATTTGTGATGTAGTCGCCGGCTACCGGTTGCGCTTGTGTTGCGTCAGTGGTTCGGTTTACCTGCGGTAAGTGTTCGTTAAGCTGCTCTTGTCTGCTTGTTACGTTTAGTGCCGCTTCTTCGTCACTAAACCAGCTAGAAACTTCGCTCATAGCATCAACTAGCCAACCTAGCGCCGCTTCCCAGGCTTTGTTAAACCAACCAATCACAGAATCCCAAGCGCTAACAAACCAGGCTGAGAAGTCATCCCAATACGCCCAAAGAGCGGCAACGGCGGCAATAACACCAACGATTAATAGTGGTATCCAACCGATAGTTGCGATAAATGCAGAGCCAACGCCCCACACGGCCGGAATCACTGAAATTAGCATTCGACCTAATCCCATAACACCACCGACTAAGCCGCCTATTAAAAACTTGCTGCCTTTCCAGATAAGATTAAGTACCGTCCAGGCCGCATTAGCCGCCCAGGTCGCCGCGGTAGAGCGAACCGTGGCCATAGTGAGAGAGATAAGAAGTTTTGGTAGGAACGTTAAAACACTCCAAAGCCCCTTAGCTACAAACTTGGTTGCTATCCATGTTGCTTTTAATCCAGTCCAAGCTAATGTAGTGATACCCGTAATAACGGCTAAAATTGACATCGTGGCGGCGAGTGCTGCTATGCCAATAGTCATATAACCGGCTAGTTTGGTTAAATTAGGGAATAAGGTTATCCAGCGCCTTAAAGTCTGCGCGCCGGAAATCATGTAGTTAATAAATGGTTGCAATGAACCGCTTAACGCTTGGCCAAAAACAACACGAACGTTATTAGCTGCTTGTGCTAGTTGTTCGTATGGGTCGGCAATGCTTTGCGCCATCGTGATCGCTTTTTCCATGCCAGTAACATTATTCAGTGATTCGATGCTACCTTTTAGCGAGTCGGTTTTATCCCATAGTCCTTGTATTACCGCAGCGGCATTAGTACCGAATGCCTTTGTTAATATGCCGGTTTGTTCGACGCCTAAGTTGTCGCCTAACTTACCTTTGATCTTATCGATGATATCTATCATGCCTAGAGCTTTACCGTCTGCGCCGGCAAAATCTAAACCTAACACTTTTTGCGCGTTCGGTAAGGCGTCCAAAAAGCCAGCGTAGGCCGTACCAGCAACACTGCCGCCTAGTGAGGATTGCAACGTACCAAGAACGGCGAACTGCTCAGCTGCGCTGATGTTTTGGTTAGCGCCTCGTGCACCAAGACCAGCGAAAGCCTCATTCATTGCGTTACCTGTTGTTTTGAACATTTTTACAGCGGTTGCAGTTTGGCCAGCTATTTGTTCTACCCATTTATCCTTACCCATCGCATTCGCATTTTTTTGGAAAATGCCGTACATGGTGCCCATGTAATTTGTAATGGTTGCTGTGTCTGCTTTGGTTGCTGTGGCCAGAACGCCTGATGCGTTGGTAAACGATGCTAAGTTGTCAGCGCTCAAACCATCGATAGCAGATTGAATATCATAAGAGGCGCGCACAAACTCAGCGGCGCTTTTACCGTAACGTTCGGAAAAGTCCATTGCTTGATTCTGCACAATGTCAGCGGTTTGCATTCCGTTGTCATCGAGCAATGACATTAGCTCGCCGCGTGCCGCGTCCATTTCTCGCGCCGGTTTAGTTAGGCCATCGAAGGCCATACCTGTACCCCAAACGCCAGCCATGCCAACACCAACCGATGTCCAAGCCTGGTTAACTTGGTTAGCCATCGACTTTAGGCCATTCATGTTTTTTTGAATGGACTTAAAGCCTTTTTGCGTTCGGTCATTTAGCCAAACGGTATAACTCAGTTGATTAGCCGCCATTTAAAATGTCCTTAATCTCTGGTGATAGCGTTTGATCTAAAATTGCTTGGGCGCAAGGGTCAGACCAAAGAAGCTCTACGCTTTTCGCTAGGCTGGAAGACTTTAGTTTGTTGGTCATGTCGTTGATTAAGGCTAACTCGTTATCCAACAGGGTTTTAAATTGGGTTTCGTATGTGTCGTAGGTGCTATTTAAACTATCTAGAATTTGCGTTAACTGCTCCGTGTCGATAGTGCCGGCTAAATAGTCGTTGATAGCATCAATTTGTTGTTGTGCTGTAGAGTTGATGCCATTTATAAACTCGTCGGCTTCGCCCGTGAGTGTGCCGGTTGCGTTCGTTAGGTTGGAACAACCGCTAACGTCTTCAAGGCGGTTAACACCTGAAGCGCTATTTATAGTGGCGAACATGTTATCTAGGTTGGTTTGCATTTGGCTTTGTGCATCGGTCATAACAAGCGTTGCGGAATTGATAGCGGCGTGGGTTTCGTCTACCAGTTCTTGTGTTACGCCGTCAGCTGGCGGTACTGCAATAGGTAAAGAATCTACAGCGGCGTTTGCATCATTAAGCGTAGTGATAGCGCCGGAAGTTAGATCAAGGCTAGGGCTGTTTAGCCCTAGACCGTTTTGTAGGATTTCGTTGTATAGATCATCATTCATTGTTGCACCTACTATTTACCAAAGGATTTAGCGATTCCCTTATTTACAGCCATTGCTAACAATTCTTGATGATGTTCGTCTAACCAAATCGCCCTAGCTAAATTATCAATATCATCCTTTTCATGGGGCAGATAATGCCGCCTCAATGCTAGCAACTGGCTGACTCGATTTTTCTTATGTGATTCAGCTAGAGCGGTGATTAGTCCAGTGTTTCACCAAAGTTCGGTTGTGCTTGGCTAGTTACTTTGTCCATAAAGAAGTTCAAAACGCCTTTTACACGTAGCGCTTTAACTAAGAAGTCTTTGTGTTCATCGCAAACAATATCGACCAGAAAGTTTTTAGCGATCGCTGTTACAGATTGTTTGCCACTCTGACTGTCATTTAAGAACTTGTTATAGCGTTCTAGTGGTACGTCAAATTTGATGCCTTCATGTAGCATTTGGCCATTCATAACCAACGGCACTGTAATTTCATTTTTGTTAGCAAAAGCATCTAGAATTTTCAGTGCTTCGTTTTCTGGTAGTGCTTTTGATTCAGTTTGATTTTTATTCGACATCGTCTTTTTCCTTGTTCATCAAAATAGTGACGTATTGTTGTAAACCTATGAGCCTTTCTTTAATTAGGTGATAAGTTTTATAGTTGTTTGAAATCGTCGGTAACGCTAAGCGCAAGTCGTTACGTTCGACGACGACTGCTTCAATTTCTGCTAGTTCCTGCGGCGGCGGAATCATTAACGATGCGTCCGGCGGTACTGGTGTGCTTGCTTGGGTTTGCAGCTTGGTTGTGGATTCGCACCCACTCAGCAACGAAATCAGCATTGCAAGTTGTATCAACCGGCTTGGACACATATTTAATGATCTCCTTCTCAACAGGTACGTAAATTTTCGTGACATTGTCACTGTTACTAGCGGCCTTTAGGCCAGCTTGGTAAGCTTGTTGCTCTTTTTCTTCTCGTTGTTGTTGATAGCTTGCTGCTTGCTCGGTCATGTCCTGCTCATACTTCAGCGAGGCTGACTCATAGCCAGCGCTATATACGGCGTTATAAGCCGTATATAGAAAGCCGATGAGCACAACGGCGGTTATGATTCTTGGCCATGAAAGTAAGTTCACGATTTAGCCTTCTAAGAATTCAACAATACCAAGCGCTATTGCATCGGCTAACGCCTCTCGTCTTTCGAGTCCGCGCTCTAACGACTGCGTGTTATCGATAAATAATGACTCGACAATAACGGTTGGCATCGATGTACCAACTAGTAAGTGATAGCCGTCTTGCCCTTTCTGGCGAGGTTTCACGCCTCGGTCACTTTCTCCCATACATGCAACTAATCGAGGTTGAATACATTCAGCAAGACGCTTGCCGTTTGCTGAGTTGTAGTAATAAAGTACCTCTGCACCGGAAGTTGAACCGTTGTGAGCGTTACAATGCAACTCCGCGCAAACATCAACGTTTGTTTGATTAATTTGATCTGGTAAGTTGTCGTAGGTTTCGCGATACATCAAAACAGGCAATACGTTATGTTGTCGCAATCTTTCGCAAACCAAAGCCGCTAACGGGTTGTTGAAATCGAACTCTGAGATTTTTAAATCGTCGTTGTACGCGCCGCCATCTATAGACGTTGGCCAATGGCCAACCACAATTGCTACTTTCTTCATCGCTTCCAAAGCTCCTTAATGTTTGCTATCGCTTGCTTAGGGTTGTTAGCAAAGCTTTCCCCAAACTTGTTTATGACTTCCAGAACGTAGCGGTTGAGGTATGTCAAACAACCAACAATAACGATCCTCTGATTTTCATAGATAGCGGTTAATCCAATTAGTCCCAGGTTGGCTGCATAAGCAACAAAGCCAGCAAAAACAACGCCCGTAATCACTGAGCGGAATGTGTGTTCTTCTGTCCTTAAAATGCTTGCTAGAAAACCAAGTGCTACGACAATCAATAACGTTGAACTCTCATTCAACTTGTCTGAAATGTTTTGAAGCACAACTGACGCTCCTTATTGTTATTAGTTGCTAATGTGCTCGGTTTCGCTCTCTTTCAGGATTGGAACACCGTTAACGCGTACAAAATCTGAACTCGTAATATCATGTTCAATTTTATGAACTAGCCCATCTTCGCTGTCTGTGTCGGCATCTAATAGGTCGGTTAGCTTCGGTGCTAAACCAAACGCTTCGATTTTTAGTGATAGGTCGCTACCGGCTTTCTTCATGTAAGCCATAAAGTCGAATGGTTCGATACCGCGCCAGGAGCCGGCATTCTTTGCCATGTCCGAATAAATGTTGAAGTTGTACGTATCCATTTCAAACGTGACCGTACCTTCGACACTGCCTGGTAAACGTCCGTCTGGTACACCTTTCGATGTGGCCGTTTTTGAGTTGTCGGTAATGGATACCGTTACTTTCTTAACTGTGATGTCTTTATCACCTACTGAGACATCAACTTCTAAACCAGAAAACTGAGGCATGTTGTTATCCTTCTTCGTTAACGCTTAAATCAATCCCAACGCCTACCGTAATATCTTTAGGGCTGTTGTATGGGCGAACGGTGATGTAAATGTTCACCTTAAACATCGACATCCAGTTGATCTCAATCGCATTGTCGCCAGGTGGGTAAATTTCCCCTGGGAACGGTGTGCCGTTGATTTGAGTCGCTTTGGACATAATCAAAAGTGGCTTGCGGTAAATGCCTTTGTGTTTCTCGTTGCTTTGAGGCGAACTGTTTAGCGAACGGTCGGCAATGGTTGGAATCGCAATTGCGTAAACCTTGCGGCATGCTTTTAAAACAACACGTAGGTTTTCGATTAGCTTGTAATCACCGGTTTGTAGATCAAATGTGTTGCCGTCCGCCCAGTACCAACCTTTCTCGCCAGGGTAGGTCTGAGGAACGCTGAAGCTCAACGCGTCTAACTCAGCAAAGATAGTATCTGGCATAACTGCACCGGTTTTATCTGTGCTTGCTGAACCCATGCCAATAAGCGTCCCTGTTTTGGTTCGCATTGGTGAATCGGCAACGGTTACTGTTCGGTCACATAAACGGCCAGCTAAGATGCCTAGATCATTTTCGAATAGCGTTGGGATACACATAACGCGTTCAGACACAAAACCATCGACCAGTTCAGCAAGTGAAGTAACATAAGCTGGCCAATCTTGGCTTTCTGTTGCTTCAGGGTCAGGATTGCCATCAATCGGTTTTGTTCGCATCATGGTAAACATGTATTGCGCTTTTTTTGATTGAACCTCTGCCATTTTGGATTTAGCAGCTTCTAGATCTTCTATTGCGGATACAGGGTCACTAATGACCGCGGCCTCATAGCTATTTAATTGAATTGCTAAATCTAAAGCGTCAGTCCAAATTCCATCGTCAGGAAGGCCAATAAATGCAGCTGTCCAGTTTTGACCTGCATTTAATTGTGCAGCAACCAAATCCTTATAAGCGTATGAGTCGCTATCCGGTGTTGAACCCTCCGCCACTTCGCTAAAGAGAGTGTCAAAATCGGTGCCGGCATTAACTGCGGTTACTTTATTGTGTAGAGATGAAATTGAGGTTTTGCCAATAAAAACAAAGCGGCGTTCTACCTCGTCTGGTTCACTCTGATATTGGTTGATGTTATCAACCTGAACTTTACCTAGAGCCATGTTTCGATCCTGTTAGTTGTTTGGTTAACTCGTCGGCTAATAGCTTCTGAGCTTCTTTATCACTCATGCCTAAGAACTCGCGTGAAGGTGGTTGAATCTTCCATGACTTCTTAGGCTTATCCCCTGTTAGCTCGCGATAGATTGCGCCAAATTGCCCTTGGGTTAAGTTGTCGGTGATCCATCTAACGCTAGGCTTTTTTCTACCTTTTCCGCTTTTGCGGCGAATGGTAAAGCCAGCATCAATCAAGCGTTTTGCTTGCTGCCTAGTCGCCGGCTCTTTGTACTGCTTGGCTGAGTCTTCGCTGCTTTTGCTGCGAACTTTTTTCAGCCGGTCTGCTGTCCAATTTTCCGCAACGCCGTGTTGCTGTTCGTAAGCAATTCGGCCAGCGCCTTTATTCTTGAAGTAATCAACGCGAACGCGATCATTCAAAACCTTTTCGGAAAGTGGCCTAGCTAAGTTTTTAAGCAGCTTCTTTTTGGAACGTCCTTTGCGTTTTTCAAAGGCTTTGCCGTGGATGTCTTGTTGTTTGCGTATGTTTTGTTTTGCGTCACGGATAACTGCTTTACCAACGCGGCGTAATACTCGGCGTTTTTTAGCCGGTGTTAACCTGGCAAGCTTTAACGTGTTAATAGCTTGCTGCATCTGTGCTTGCGAAACTTCAACATTAAGCATCGTTTGGCATGACCTCGCCATCTTCGGCTACGTACACAACGTAGGGCTGAACGTTCCATTCTTTGCCAGCGAAAGTGATATCTCCTGTTTCACCATCTGGCGCTAACTTGGCGGTAATGCTTTCGACAAACTCGGATGTAATTTCCATGTCTGCTAGCGTTCCGTTGTTATAAGCATCGATGTTGACCAACGGCGCTTTTAAATTATGTTTCTCGCGTTCTCGGTCATAATCGGTTATCCAGGCCATGACTCGCGCCATAACAACGTATGGATCAATTTTGGTTGTTGGCATATCTTCGATACTGAAAACGGCGGTGTAACGAAACTGGCCAATTAGCATCCCATCGCCCATATCTTTAAACATGGGGATCATGTTTCCTTCAGTCATATAAGCATCAAACTTATCTTTGCCTGAGCTGCCTAGTACGCGGTCAATATAGTTGGCTATATCGTTACCTAGCTCTTGCATGTAACTGATGCTGTTAGATTCAATGCTACTCATAGCAGTAATACTGATGCTGAACTGATTTCTAAAATGCCGCGTACTGAACGTTGCCACTCGCGCACCAATTCATCGTATGTGCTGCGTTCTTCTTTGGCTTCGTTATTCGCTTCTTCACGGCGGTTAACTGTTTTGAAGTGCGTTAACAGTGTTGCTTTGGCTAAGTCGTACACTGCGGAAATGAACAGAGATTCCGCAGCGCCTTTTCCGTCGATAATCTGGCCACATTGATTAGCATTGGTTTTTCCGGCCTGTATCTGGCTTTGTTCCCAGGCGCCTAACTCAATGATTGTGTTATTAATCGCTCGGACTAATGCGTTACGCTGCTGGCCAGCATCGTATTCAGTGGGTATGCGTTTAATATTTTGAAAGTCAGACATACTGATGTTTGGCCAAAACTCTGGCGTTTGGATCTCATCTGGATAACTGCTATCTGCTTCTTTTTGATGTTGAAAACGTGTCATACACACCTCGTAATAGGGCGGCGATAGTTGATGGAAATAACACCCTATGCCCCTTGGCTATTGTTATTTCCCACTATGCCGCGGTGGGGTTGGGAGTCTTTAATCGTTGTGGTCAATCATAAGAATGGCCAAACGTTTGTTAATCTCAGCAATGCGTGTTCCAACGCCGGCGCGGTCGTAAATTTGATCGGCCTTGGTAAACATGGCCAATGCGGTTTTTAATCGCTCTGGCTCTGATACGTGGCGAGGATGAGCGCCATGCTTACCAAGTGCCATCAAGCCAGCCAGTTTGTAATACTTAGCTTTGATGACTTCGTAGGTGTTGAACTTTTCAGTAACTAGCTTGAATACTTGGTCAAAATAAGGCGCGGCAGAATGACCGGCCTTAAACTGTTTTTCCGACCAATCGAAGACGGTATCTGCTAAGAACTCCGGTGATGATGATTTGATAAAGTCTGGCATTTTGTAGCCCTTCTCTATCGCATCGATGCAGATTGTTATTGCGTCTCCAATCTTGCCAATGTCGAATAGCCACACCATCAAAAGCATTTTGATATCAACAGGAATGTCACTTCGTGTTAGATAAGGCTGATAGTTCTCGATCACTTTTTGTTTGTATTCGATTTTTTGAGCTAAAGGTTTAATTTTCTTTAGCTGCTTAATATCAGCATCAATTGTGCTTCTAACGAGATCCCAAGCATTGGTAGAACTCCCCGACTTTTGGTTGTTATCGCTTGCTGTATTACTCGCTTGAACACCTGCGGATTTTGCTTTTCGCTCCGCATCAAGTCGCATTCTTCTACGCTGCATTGGTGATACCATGTGGCTATTCTCCTACGGTTAAGCGGACGTTACAGTTAACGTTGCGGTTGCTTCTTTGCTGCCGCCTTCGCCCATACAAGTTACTTTCACTGTGTAATCGCCGGCAGTCATGCCCGTTGTATCGATATCAGCGTTTGCTGAACTATCGCCGATAACATCGTTATCTAGGCGCCATTCGTAAGAGTCGGCGTTTTCAGCTACAACAGAGAACGTTGCTGTTGCACCAATAGCTACGCTTTGATCTGCTGGCGGTGTTGTAATGGTTGGTGCTGCTGGCGCTTCAGTAGATGAGCCAATAACGACAGAGTCTTCATCAAACGCCGCGTATTTATCCAAGCGTTCAACCATGTAATCTTCCATACGCCAGTAAGTAGATTCCATACGTGCTTTGTCGTCGTTGTCTCGTACTTTACGGCGCTTAGTACCGCGGTGGTTATATACAGATAGGTTTTTGTATGATGTAACAACCATACGATTACCAGGGAAGTAAGCCGGAACATAAGCAGGTCGGCCAGCAATAGATTTATCTAGCTTTTGAGCATCGTTATGTTCACTTGGTTTATCTGCTTCGCTATACAACTTGTATTGCGCTGCTGCGATCAAATCATGGCCAACCAAAACAACCAGGTCAGGTGAGCTACGATATTTTGGTGCTAACACACTGTTAATTAGATCGCTGGCCATCGCGTCAAGCGTCTTGTAGGTGTACAACGGTTTACCGTCGGCGTCTTTAGTGCCTTCAGGGTCAAAGTAAATAGGGTTGCCTTCGCCGTCATCTTTTACGATTTGTTCAGGTGCAAGACGTTCAACGTGCGCTTGCCAGCCTTCGTTAACGTCTTGTCCTAGTGGGTATGTGCTAGGGTCAGTAGGTCGTTTTGCTTCGCGGCCATTCCAGCCAACCTTTACAATATCCGCGGCAATTTGTTGATTAGTGTAGGAAGCAACTAAGCGGTTAAACTGACCTTGTGAACCGGCATTAATCCAGGCGGCCTGTTGTAACCAAGACATTTTTACCATCGTGTCTGTTTCTTGCAGCTTGTAGGCGTTACCGGTCATGCCTACGCCAGCGCCTTGAAAACGTCCATCGTCAAGTGCTGCGCGACCTGTTGCCATTTCGTCGGTGCCAACCGTGACTGCATCGCCTTCAGTTTGATCAACGTCCATTACGTTGATTTTCTTTAAGAACTCGCTGCCTTCGATGATAGCTTCACGAAGTTTGATTTCTTTTGGTGGTGTGACATCGAACATTTCTTTTGTGGTATCAACACCAAATGATAAGGCCATGCCATCGCAATAAGCGCGAATTGCTTTAGATAATTCAGTAGATTTAAAAGCCATCGTTTAAGCTCCTATTTTGATTGATTGTTAAACGAAGCTATCGTCGTCTTTACCGTTAGCTTGTTCGCCAGCGTCAGTGCCTGGTTTCTCGCCATTGATTGCCAGATTCAGAGTTTCGCTAATCTTGCTGATTTGCTGCTGAAGTTCTTCTAGCTGCTTTTTGTCTGCTTGATCACCTGGCTGTTTTTCTTTGTCAGGTTCGTTACCTAGCTTTTTGCCCAATTCATCGATCTTGCTAAATAGGTCATCGATTCGTTCAGAGTCAGACTTAGGCTGTTCAATAGAGAGCTTGATACCGTGTTTTTCCAAAATAGGGGCTAACTGCTCCGTTAGCTTAACCGCATCGTCACTAGATTTAGGTGGGGTGTTCTCAGTGCTAAACTGTTTGCTTAGCAATGCTGTTAACGAGGAAAGCTGGGTTGTCAGTTCCTCTAGTTTTTTTTCATCAACGCCGCTTCCGCTCATTGGTGGTTCCTCTTCTTGATTTTCTGAATCTGTCATGAATTTTTTTAACCAGGTTCTGAACTTGCCTTCTTGTGTGTCCTGGTCAGGTTCTGCCATGTCCGTAAAATCGAACTGATAGAAATCGGTGGTGTGGTAGTTCTGTAGCGGTTCGCTAGAGAATGAAATTTGTTCAGTGCCAACAGATGCCGGCTTAGGGGTAACGGCTAGGCCAATAAGGTATGCCTCGCCACTCTTTTGAAAATCTGGATCGATTTCCATTGAGGTAAATAGAATTTCTTCACGAGCAATATCAATTAGCTTTTGATTAGGTTCTATGTTTGCAGCTACGCAAACTTTCCCTTCATCGTTCTTGGTTAGCTTTACGGATAACACCTTTCCGTAGGTGCCATACCATTTAGGATTCCAATGATTGAGATTTATAACAGCTACATACTTATCCGTGCTGTAGTTCTTAACCAGTTGCTTAAGCCACTTTTCATCAATCACGCGACCATCAACAGTATCGCCAGCTGTCCCTATGATTTTGTATCCGGTTTCTAGTGCCATCGTTTTGTTACCGTTATTGCTTGATATGTTTAGCCTAAAAGCAAAGTCGGCTTATTACGATCTGCAAAAGTTGGTAATGGCTCCATTACCAACTTTTGCCAAATAAGATAGACGGCGGTATGTGTCATGCTTGAAGCATGAAAAATTCTAGATATACAGACGAACAGAGAGATAAAGCTAAGCGGTTATATCTCGAAGGTATGAACCCCAATGAAATTGCGAATGCTGTTGGGGTCAATGGTTCACGCACAATTTACAACTGGATAAAAAAATTCAGTTGGGATGATTTGCTTTCTGAATATGACACTGAGCAGCTTTTAGAACTTCGATTAAAGCAGCTTATTAACCGTGAAAAGAAGACGAAATTAGAACTTGATGAAATAGACCGACTCATTAAAAACGTGGTCATTTTTCGTAAGGCTAATTGTGAGTTAGAAGAAAGAAAGCTTGCTATAAAACAAGCTGAAGCTGAATTAGACAAATTCAAAGCAGCTGGCGAGGATGCGGGATTTAGTTTTTCTGAAGGGCGACGAAGTAGAAGTCGTAAAAAGAAAAGTAAAAATGATATATCCGGTGTTACGGAAGAGTCATTCCAAAAATGGATTGGTAGCCTATTTCAATACCAAAAGATCCAATTTAACAACCGTAATCAACGTGAGCGCTGGACATTAAAAAGCCGTCAGATTGGCTTAACGTACGAGGCTGCGGGCGAGGCGTTATACAAGGCTATCTTCACCGGTAAAAATCAAACGTTCCTCTCTGCTTCTCGCGCCCAGGCTGAGGTGTTCCGTTCGTACATTATTCACATTGCTAAAGAGTTCTTAGACATCGAGTTAACTGGTAATCCAATTAAGTTATCTAACGGTGCTGAACTTCGATTCTTAGGTACAAATAAAAATACGGCGCAATCGTATAGTTCAGACGTTTACATTGATGAGGCGTTCTGGATTAACAAGTTTGCACAAATATACGAAGTGGCTTCAGCTATGGCCACGTTGTCACAGTTCACTATCACCGTATTTTCTACGCCATCAACAAAACAACACAGCGCGTTTCCGCTTTGGTCTGGTTCTTGGTGGAAAGGTCAAGACAAAGAACGTCTTGATATAGAGTTTCCTACTATCGATCGTTTGCGGAAAACGCCGCAATTATGCCCCGACAAGCGCTGGCGTTTTGCTATCACCATTGATGACGCAATAGCCGGCGGAAATACTTTTATCAATCGTGAAGACCTGGCAGAACGCTACAGTAGTGATGCCTTTGCTTATCTATTCCTATGTCAGTTCATGGATGAAGCGGACAGTATCTTCAAGCTAAAAGACATCGAATCATGTGCTGTCGATATCGATGATTGGGATGATTTTGATCTGGAAAACAATATAGCTAGGCCGTTTGGGGATAAGGAAGTTTGGCTAGGATACGATCCAGCGCGAACGGGGGATTTTGCTCGATGTTTCGTGGTTGCTCCGCCTGATGGCTATAACGCTGTGGCGAAACTGGATAAATTCAAAGATAAGTTTCGCGTTCTTGAAGGCTTCGAATGGAAGGGCTTTAACTGGCAATGGCAAGCTGACCAGGTGGAGTTATTAACGCAAAGATACAACGTAACACATATAGGTATTGATGTATCCGGCATTGGTTCAGGGGTTGGTGAGTTAGTTTCGGCGTTCTTCCCTCGCGCAATGCTTATTAACTACTCGATCCAAAGTAAAACGGAATTGGTGTTGAAAATGCTAGATGTTGTTCAACACAGCCGAATTCTATGGCCAGCAACAGAAAAAACGATAGGTGTTTCATTTATGGCCATCAAACGGAAAACAACAGGCAAAGGACAAATGACCTTTGTTGCAGATAGAACGGAAGAGACTGGACATGCTGACTCTTTCTTTGCTCTGTCTCATGCTCTTATTAAAGAAGGTCTTAACGTGAATAAAAAACGTCACTCAACCTATAAAATGGATCTCTAATCAATGCAAGATGAAACTATTAAAACCGATGTAGACGAAAAGAAAGAAGGTGAGCAAACCGTTTTTTCTTTTGGTGGTATTGAAAGGGTCGATGTTAAAAATCCGGCTCATTATGACGGCGTTGAATACGACGAATTTGAAAAGTTCTACACCCCACCAATTGAGCCGGATTCACTATCCGACATGATGATAGCCAACAGTTATCACGGTTCTATCGTTGAGGCTAGAGCAAGAATCCTAGCAAAAGACTATCACGTTAACGAGGATGTCCTCTTATTTACTGACATGATGAACCTAGCTAAAGATTTAGTCGGATTCGGTCAATGTGCTTACCAGGTGTTCTACAACTTTTTAAATCAACCGGTACGACTAGCGCACGTTCCCTGGCAACCAATGCGAAAAGGTAAAAACAATCGCTTTGTGCGCCTTAACTCGGACGAAACGCGTACCTGGTTTAAAGCCGGCGAAATCTTCCACGTGAAGTTATACGATCCAAAGCAAAATATTTACGGTCTACCTGATTACCTAAGTGGCCTACAGTCTGCAATGCTAGCTGAGGACGCAACGTTATTTCGTCGTCGTTATTACAAGAACGGCGCGCACATGGGCTTCATTCTTTATACCACCGATCCAAATATGTCACCGGAAGTTGAAAAGAATCTACAAGACGCTCTAAAGAATTCGCGTGGCGTGGGTAATTTTAAATCTTTGCTTATCAACATACCAAACGGGCAGGAAAAGGGCGTGCAGTTAATGCCAGTTGGTGACGTATCAACTAAAGATGAGTTCAACACTATTAAAACGGTATCGTCACAGGACGTAATGGTAGCGCATCGATTTCCGCCAGGTTTGAGCGGTATTATTCCAACGCAAGGTAGTGCGATGGGCGATCCAGAAAAGTACAACAAGACGTACTACGAAAATGAGGTGCGACCAATGCAAAAGCTGTTATCTAGTGTTAACTCAATCATGCCAAAAGGTAAGCAAATTATTTTTGATAAACCGTCTTTCTTGGAGAGCTAAATTATGAAAAATGCTCAGCAAGTTGTTAAACGATGTTGGCCGTTCTTCTTTCGTGAGTGTAAGAACTGCGGCCTATTGTTTAAGTTTGAGGTAGGTTACAAGGTCACGCGTAACATGTTTGAAGGCAAGAAAGCGCACTATATTTGTAATAGCTGCGCACCAAGTTTGATTAGCGCTCAATCTGTCGCTAATTGTTGGCCTGGTAGTGTTTGGGTTAATGTTGCCGGTTACGTCCCTCGTCCTTATGTTGGCTTTGATATGGCACAGGGAAAGGATAGAACCGCTACCTTTATAAAGGGTAATCGTAGTGATTGATTTGCAGTTCTTTTTCTACATTACGTTTCAGTCATTTATTGTTAGTTTAATTGTCGTGGCGGTAAGGATGTTTTTTCCGCCAGATAAAGTCACATTGATGCGAGTCGTTAAAGCGTTGTCTACATCGATATTTGTTGCAATGCTAGTGACTTACTACGCACTCGACCAGAACTGGTCACAGAATAAGATCGTTATATCGATTCTATTGGGTGCGTTTCTTGCCGATGATTTTGTTAATCTGCTGATAAAGAATGGCTTAGCTAAGCTACTGAGAAAGTTTAAATGATAGTCTACAGCCTGTTTTTTCTATGCGTAATGGCTAGCGTTTACGCAATGCACCTGGCGGTAAAGAAAGGCGATCATATACTGCTGCTTATCGTCTCTCTTTGGTGTGTCTTGGTGATTGGTTGGGTTATCGACTACACACAAGAATATCAGTTGATAATCACTCAATCGCTCTGGTGTTTGTGGGCGATACAAACAAACCTGTTGCTTGGCCATACTGCTAAAGCTTCACGTTTGAAATGGTGGTACTGGCTATGGTTGCCGGTTCCGTTCTTAGTTCCAGCCTCGATGTTTGTTGTTTATGTGTGGTCATTGATTAACATGTTGGCCAGCTGCGTTATGTTGGTGCGATTGCTCAACAGTGAAAGCTTTATTAAGTTTCAATCGATCATCTTTTTAGTGGGGTACTTCTTCACTGAGATATCCTGGTTAGCTGCGATTTGGGGGCGTGATGATATCGAGGTGCTGCCAGTTCTATACGCTTGGTACTTAATGGAATCAATGGTGCTCTACGGTTTGACCGTAAGAATAACAAAGCCCCGTATTTAACGGGGCTTGTGTGTTAGAAGACTGCGTAGCCTAAGCAAAGGCCAAAAGCAGCAATGATGATAGCAGTTAAGGTGCTGTGATTCTCTATCCACTTATCCACGTTATAACCTCCTTGGCAATGTCCAGTTTGATAAACCCACCAATAACTAACCAGATTATAAGCCAGCGTTGATAGAATCCTAGTGATTTCAATCTGATGTTGTTTCGAATTTCTGCTATTTGAACCTTTTGCAGTTCGTCTGATTGTTTTTTATCAGTCATTTTGAAGTTTCGCCCAGTTAATGATGGGGTCGTTTTCTAAGTCTTTACATTCATATGTGCCATCATAAATAGCATGTTCAGCACGTAACTTAGCATCTTCTTTATTTTCGGCGCTAACCTCAACTTCTACGTTAACCGTAATCGTAGCATTAACAAGAAAGTCGCGTTCTTTACTCATTGCTTGTTCCTCTTTTTCTATCGATAAACTCTTCCATAGCTTTGACTATTTCGGGATCGTCACTTGCCAACGAGTATGGTTCGAGGTGAGGCATTCGCATAATTTTCACATCAAACCAATTAAACTCCGCTCCATAGATAACCCCTACTTTGCGCTTTATAGCTTCGAAAATCTTTTCACCACAATACAGATTACCTCTGGCTTCCTCGTTACTTTCAAGTTTGTTGATCATGGTATTAAGTGACTCCGCAAACAGTGAGGCTGAAGCGGATGAAGATGGTAGTAGTGTTCCTGGCTGAGATAACGCCGTAATTACATCTTCAAGTGTTGGGTCATCATATGGTTTTGCTGACAAAACCGCGTCTTTAGGTAAGCGGTTAAGTTGGAAAAGTTCAGCATAACTTGCGCCAGTGGTTACTAAATCGATATTAAGGCGCATCATTTCTAGGTATTCTTGGATCTCAACCTTATTAGCCGATGTTCCGCAACACATATCTAGCTTTTCAATGACATGCTCGATTTGCTTGTCAACATTGTTAATAAGGCTAAGCATTAGCCCACGTTCTATAAGTGTTGCACCGTCTGTTCGTTCAACAATTTGTTTTAGTTGCTGTAGACTTGAGTTAGACATGATTAACGTCCTTGCTTTAACAGGTAGCTACGCATTTCGAGAATGCTTTGTTGTACGTCTAAAGGCTTTTGACTGAGTATTTCGAATAGGTTTGCTAATGGTATCGATGTAAGTTCAGTTAGACGTATATCAGATAGTTTTGTACAATTCGCATTAAGCATGATTGATTCCTTAAGTATGGTGTACTTGGGTTAGTTGTGTTCCTGGCTGCTTGGGTCGAAGCTTGCAGCCAGTCCTTACTTTACTTCTGTTGATTCTTGTAAATCATTCCAATGATGGAGTTAAACATATTGCCTAGTGTTTTATGCTCCTTTTGACTTCCTAAAATAACCTGAGATTGAAAGTAAGCTAGCGGACTCATTCGTAACGTTACATTGAATGCCTGTTTCTTTTCGGCCGTTGCAATAAACTCGTCAAAATAAGGCGATGAAATGTTGTTATCAATAAATGCCTTTATCGCTTTCTGGTCTTTGTTATCTATTTCAGACCATTGCTGGCGTAAGGTTTCAAGTGTCTTTAAACGTTCATGTTCACTTTTAGGAACATAAGCGTTGTCTATTTGGTCAATGGCGGTAGCGTTCTTTTCTCCGCCCCAGTTTTCTAATCCCATTGTTGCCCCCTTTATGCAATACCCTGTTCATGTAAAAATCGTTGCACTTGTTTTTGTGCCTTACCCGTATTTTGGCCGCGTTGAATTGCTCTGAGGTCTTGGAACTGCCATTTAGAAACGATTAGTCCGCGTTCGCGCAGTCTGTCGCAAAATGATTTTGCTTCAGCATCAAAGTCTCTATAAGTTTCATTTACGACAAAAACTGCATTATTTAGCGCATCCATTTTCTTTAGACGTTGAGCCATTAGCAAAGCTTCTTTTAGATCTTCGTCGCTTGGTTTAAATGGAACGATAATTTTATAGTTGTCGTTTTTGATGTGATGGATAAGGCTTTCGTTGTCACTTGTCCAGGCGCCCTGCGTATCCACAATTGTTACATCTGGATTTTCAAAGCTAGGTTGTGTGGACATGTAAGCGTTAAAGTGCTGCTGAGTGTCGCCGTCTTTGCCGTTTACTTTATAACCTTGCCTGGTTAATTCTTTATGGAACATCTTAGCTAATGCGCTTTTACCTACGCCGCCTTTAGATGCCATGATTGCAAGAATGATTTGTTCCATTGCTGCTACCTCTATCTAAGTTGATAAAGGTAATGTAACGCATAAAATGCAATACGTAAAGTGTAATGCAAAAAGTGTTTTGCAATTATGCGAGATTGAGGGGGATTTGATCTAATTGAGGGGTTTTGGTTTTTTTAAGTTCATCGTTAAGCGTAGAAAGGATTTTTGTTGTCGTTGATTCTACAACAAAGCGAGTTAAACAATGTTCTTCCAAGCAATCGCAATAGTGTACGTGTAAGCGTATATCGTCGCTCTTACTAGTGCGTATTGTTGTGTTTCTGCCTCCGCAATTAGGACAGGTCGGTTTAAAAACTTTCATTGTCCTTCCTCCGCTATAATAAAAAAGATATGCAATTATAAACAAAAAGTCATAGGTATGTCGAAAGCCTCTAAAATTTAAAATAAAAGTCCCTATTTAACATATTATACATAAGCCGCCCCAGTGAATTGACGTTGCGCCTAAAACCGCTTCCTAAGCTTCAAAAGTGATAGTTTTCTAGCGTCTGTAGACCATGATTCTAATGTTGTAAATATGTTAACCACGTTACAAGTGTAGTTTGATATCAATTGGAACGCCAAAAGCGTAAAACCAACAAAAAAGCCCAGGCATATGGCCTGGGCTTTTAAAGCGTTCTTGGGTTAGCTCGCTACTTGTCTGCTTTCTGTTCTAACAGCAAGCGCAACAGCGCCTTCAATAACACGAAATATATCACCGTGCAGTAGACCTTTACGATCTAGTATCAGTAGGTTTTTGTTTAACTCGTTATATTGTGGGCTTGGCTCGATAATGTCTGGCTCAGATCTAATGTCTTGGCCATACATAAGGTAAACCTCACTAACTCCCAGATACTTAGCGTGTAACGCGAAATTTCTAGGTGTATTAGTTAAACCTCTTTCGATCTTACTGATAACGGTTGTTGTGCAATGTGTCAGTTTTGCTAGGTCGCCTTGCGATAACCCAGCTGCAATACGCGCATTTTTGTATCGTTCTGCTAAAGATGACATAAGACTACCTCTACTAAACTAATAGTTTAATAATAAAAACTTTATGTTTGATTTGCTATAGTCTTTTTTAATATGTACTATATGGTCATTATGTTTATGGTGGTCTAAACTATGGGTGTTGTTAGTGATGCAGTGATAAGTGCCGGCGGTCAGAAGATCGTTAGCGAGAAAATGGGGGTTACACTAACCGCCGTTGCTAATTATATGAAAAAAGAGCATGTTCCAGCAAATAGGTTGTTAGATTTCGAACGTGCTACGGGTGTTTCTCGTTGCGAAGTATCGCCAGAATTGTTCGCTGGTTATCGTAAGTCGCACTCTTCTGATAAGCAATTTATTCCCGACCTAAACGATGCTATTTTTTTGATTGCTAGTCATGTTATTGAAAAAGCTAACATTTCCAAAGCCAATGGCGAAAGTGTAGATAATTACAAAGGTGCTATGATTTCTTTATGTGATCTAGCAAAGGTATTTGGTATGAGTGAGATTGTCACTTCAACACTATTTGTTTGGGGGCAGCTGCTAGGCAGCCAGGAAACAACTATATCGCCAATAGATTTTGATCTTCTTATAGAAAGAGGAAGCATTGATCCAGTCGTAATTAACAAAATGTTTATGCCTGGATAGTTATAGTTTATGGCGCAAATCTCTTTTGACAGCATCGCTAACTATGACTTTGAGGTAAGACAAAAGCCCTCTTGTTTATGGAAAGCGTGTAGATCCTTTTCTGACGGTGCCTTTGCATACTATGCTGGTTATGCTCGCCGTTGGTTCGCGATCGGCAAATCCTACCCCAACAGAATCAAGCGTAAAAACATGACTAACCTAATGTTGTGTATTACGGACAATCTCGATCTAAAAACGTTTACATTTTGCACGGCGGGAACCATTGCACAGTATGCTGATAAAGTAGGCGTTGATAAATCAACGGTAAGCAGACATTTGCACGATCTCATTGAGTTGGGCGAATTAGAAGAGGCTTTCCCTGGGAAAGCCTCTTCTAATGATCCTAAAGCTGGTTTGGTTCGCAAACCTAACCTAGTTGATGATAACGGCCAGGTTATACCCAACACTGGCGTTTACCTACCTCGCGTTCTTCGCGTAACTAACAAGTTCTTCGAGCGCCGATGTGCGCAAGGTCTTGTTGATGAAATTTTCGAAGCACACCAAAAAGCACTAGAAAAAAGCAAATTAACTTTGAAAGAAGCGCTTCTAGAGGTGCGTGATCGTGTTTACGGTTATGCCTTTAAGAAGCACACAGAAAGATTAAGCTTAAAACTAGGCTTTCGTTCGTCAGCTGCGCTTAAGCGCTGTAAGACTCGCGATGAAGCAATAGCAATGATTATTAGCCAGATTAAGCGAGAATATAACGTTGCTGAGTTCCAAGCGATGAGTGAAGCTGATCTTAATTATCTTGTTCTTCGTCGTCTAAAAGCTTCTGGATGGACTGAAGCGCCGCCAGGCTAAGTCGTAGCCGTAAAAATAACCAATAAAAAAGCGTACCCAACTAATCTATAACAGACTTAGTGGCTACGCTTTTTTCGTTGACTAATTTCTATATGTAAGGCAAATTTCCACCCAGATATAGTAGCAAATAATAGTTAGATACTCAATATTGCACATCCATTTTTTGATCCATTTTTTGATCCATTTTTTGATCCATTTGAGTAGCGCTGTGTGTATCTGTGCCGGTTCTTCTATCTATATACATATAATGCAACTGGTGTTCTGATGTTTGATTCAACTTCAGCAATTTTTATTGCAATATCTCTCTTTGATTATCTATCTAAATATAATTTGGTCATTAGTGCAGTTCTCCTGTGCATTGTGGGGACAAGTCCCCACAAGCCGGATGATACTAGTTCGGAAGCGGCGTATCTTGTTCGCAAGCGAACTGACGCCTAACGCGTTATAGATGGTCAGCAAAGCTCTATACAATTTTGCGTTAGGAAACTTCAGCGCCCCGTCAGGGGCAAGCCCCCGACACCCCCTGGTCTAGCAGGGCTAGTCTTGGCGAAATTTTGTGTAAATTGTGATATTATTATTTTTGGTTGGATTCCAACTAAAAATAAAAGTGGTTAAGATGAAAGAAATATTTATCGAACTTCAAAGGGCTGCTGGTTTTAAAAATATCGAATGTGGTTTGTATCTTGGAATTAGTGAAGGTGCGGTTAAAGATAGAAGAAGTGGAACGTATGAACCCAAGTTCTCGGAACTTATCGCGCTGGCCATAAGTGGAACGGCCGCCGAACTCGCAGCAAAAGAATTGATACAGTCACTTTGCCAACATGAAATTTCAACGCTAGATAGTGGCGATAAGTATTGCCGGATTTGTAAGAAGGAGATCACGAATGACATCGGAAAAATTAATACAGGCGCTAAAAAATAGTGGCATTTGGCGCGGTGAAATTTTGGAACAATTTGGAGTGTTGTATATCAGTGTGCCAAAAACAAGCATGGTCAAAATGTCGGATTTCATTTTCCATAACATACCTGTTGAAATAGGAGTCATGGTTAAAGAACTAGAAAAGCCACTAAGGTATAAAAAACATACATACCGTATGTTGAAACTCACGGATGGTTTGCAATTACAAGTTCGTGAGTATCGAGAGCTTACTATTCGTTTACCATTGCGTTACCCTTCTTTTGAAAAATAGAAATTCTTTCTTATAGGGTATAAGTTGTTGAAAAGTAAGTGCAAATAAGCTTCTTCTTACAGAACTATAGAAATGTTCATTTTGAAGCTTAGGAATGCTCGAAAAAAAATTCTCCCTAGAGTTTCAATCACTTATATTGATGGCCGCTAGAATGCCGCCTAGAACGCTTTCTAAGAAGTGCAATTTTGAAAAGTATCGGGACTCGGGTTGGTCGCTGTAAGCCCTTGTACGGCGGTATGTGGCGGCGTGGTTTGCAAATAAATCATTTTTCGCGTTAAAAGGTTGCTAAAGCTCGGAGGTGGGGGGGGATGAGTTGTTTTTTCGCCGAAAATTTCTTTCGTTTTCCGCTCAGCCTGTAGCGGTCTTGTATATTGAATAAGGTAGTTTTAATGAAGATAGATAAAGTGGTGAAAGTGTCTGCTAAGAAGATATTTGAACAGGCACAGGGTTTTGATTGTATCGAGGTCTTTACCTATGAGGATGGTAGCGTGATCATTGTGTTCGATGATGAAGTCACTATACATATGAACAGCGATGGTGAGATCACCAAGACTAACATTGAGCTTTAATGCATTGCATAAAAAGTAATGCAAAAAAAGCATTGCAATAGTTGCAATGCTTTTTGTTGTTGTGTACTATACCTACATCGAAACAAGACAGGGGGCGGATTGGCCGTTACCCGATAGGATAGGAATCGATAACATGACTTACAAAACTGGCTCAATCCGCAAAAACGCTTCTAAAAAAATTGCTGCTCTTTTAGATCTAGCTACTCACATTGAATACAATCACTACTCTTTCGATATGATGTCAGATTGCTATACGTATGATGATGCTCGTCAGGTTAGCGCTGAATTCGTTATCAAGTTCATTGCTGACAATTACTCAAAGATTGAAACTATCCGTCTAGTGTGCGACGACGAAGGCCAGCCAGTAGAGCTATACGTTAGTGCTTTCCGTGGTTACTTCAATATCACATTTGCACCGGTTCAAGTTGAGGAAATCGAAGTAGTTAAGAAAGAAGAAAAGCCGCGTATGTCTTACGCAGCTGTTAAAGCGTTTATCGAGTCTGGTTTTATTTCTCCACTTAACCGCTCTGACCGTGTCGAGTCCGAAAGTTTACCAGTTGAAGAGAAAGTAGCGGTAAACACCGAATCCGACTTTTACCACTTCACTAAAACAATGATCGAAGAAAAGGGGCGCGAACTGGACGATGAAATTTCATTGCCTGGCCACTTCGGTTACACCTACGGCATGTTGCTAAAGTCGTTAGACTCGATGCCAGAGTATCGTAACCAAATTAAAAGCAACCTATCAAAGATTGACTTTAAGAATGGAAATATTTTCCATTTCCTTGACTACTTAGCACGAGGGGTTACAGGTGAATTGGTTATTAACTAGGGGCGAAAGCCCCTTAATTGAGGTTTTATGTCTCTGGTAATAAAAAATATTACTGGTGTAATTACCATTGAGTGCGAACAACAAACGCCGGAAAAGGTCAAAGCGTATCTTAACGATTTAAGATCACGATTAGATACTACATGGCCTGGGGTTTGTCTTTGTCTTAATATGCCTCCAACTGAAGCAAGTACGCGTACTATGCGGCGTTGGTATGCAATGAATGATTCTTATAGGCCGATGCCCGATGATAAGTGGCAACGGTTGCTAATGCTGCTAAATGGCCAGCAATCATTAATGAGGGGGTAGTGTGTCCGTTAGATGGCTTTTTATGCCTTACTGTGTGCAAAAGATTACTTTTGACAAATCAGATAGGCGTTATCGATCCAAGAAAAACTATTATGTTGTCCTTAATCGACACTATAAACCGTTAGGTATGAAAGGCGATTATGTTGATTATGCGAATTATGCTGTACCGATAAAAGGATTAACACGCACAAAGGTGCTAAAAATTGCTCATAAGCCAGATCTAGAAAATCTTGATGTGTTTTATTTTTATGATGATTCTTGCGTTCCAGATAGTAATAAAGCAAGTATGGATAGCTATTTAGAGCGTTTGAGTGTTTTTATGAAACTAAAACATGATTATAGACCGCATTAAGTAATGCATTATATGCAATGCTTAATATGCATTGCATATAATGTAATGCGTTACTTCTTCATGTCTACAATGCGTTGGCCAGCGTATTTAGCCTGGTTTAAAGCGTCTTCAAATGTTTTCTTATCGTAACCATCTGCTTTTATCGCGTACCCTTCAGAATTTAGGCTAAGTATTCTTAACGTGGTTTTGTAAGTCGAACTGATGTTATTACATAAGTAATACGCGTTGTCGTCTATGTTGTTTGTCTCTTTCACGTTTACGCAGTTTTCATCGATAGATTTAGCGATACTCTCTAGTGCTGCGTTATCATCTGAGCGGAATTGTTTAATTGATGTAGAGTTGATCTGGCCGTTAGCTATGGCTTGTTCGTAGGCGCTAACTCTTTGTTGATAAAGTGG
>Ga0102930_1000110_pt1 | contig 24790 bp, 38 predicted proteins | sample SalPon1_B_H2O_MG_FD_84514 | JGI IMG/M metagenome (GOLD analysis project Ga0102930, IMG submission 84514) | Salt pond water microbial communities from South San Francisco under conditions of wetland restoration - Salt Pond MetaG R1_B_H2O_MG | ecosystem: Environmental > Aquatic > Non-marine Saline... | reverse complement strand
TCATTTTCTGTATTCCCAAAGCCAAGAAAGCCATCAAAACTATTGGATTGTTGTTTCTCTAGATAGATAAATACTTCGGTAGAATCTTTTGTGAAAAGTACATCTGTAGGTTTCTTTACTTTTAAGAAAGCGACGTTATTGAGCTGTTCAGTTTTATTTTTTAGTTCAGATTCTATAAACTGATCACCGCGTTTTAAGTTGGAGTATCTTTTTATGTAAGTGTTGGACAATTTAGAGTAGCCTTTCACGGTGATGGCATCAATAGTTCTATTTTGCCCTGGTTTTACTTTAAGACGGGCTTTTAGTTTAGTTTTGCCTGTAAGTTGAATATCTTCAAGATTTGCTTTTCCAATGGCGGCACCACTAGCCTGTAATTTTGCAACCACTGAAGTTAATATGGTATTCACTTCAGAATAGGGTATGCTGAGCGTTTGGGTTTTAGGTTTTAATTTTTTAGGGAGCCATCGGGCATCTTTTTTTTCTACATATATATGTATGGAATCTATCTTTTGATTTAAGATAAGATGAGCCTGTAGTGTTTGGTCTTCAGATCTCATGTTTGACTCTAAAAATGGATAGCTAATTTGTTTCAAGCTATCTATTTTATGATCTAGATAAGTTTCAGCCTCAGAAAAGGTGTCAAATCGAAAAGTTTTTTTAGTCTTTAGGCTATCATCTTCAACCTCTAGTTGTAGTTTTACATCTTGAGCCCATGAAGTGAAACAACATCCTAGCGAGAAGCTGACTATGAGAACAAATTCTGATATAATCTTGAAAAAATGCAAGGGGGTTGATTTGGTTAGAAAACGACTTATGGCGTCTTATTATTACAAAGAATGTCTATAAATGTAAAGCCTTTAGTTTAAGTTTATCTTAGTTGTTGAAAATTAATTGATTAATATTTGTTATTTAAATTTATATATCTACATTTGCAATCCTTAAAAATAAGAGAATTTTTAAAACCATTTAAGTAAAACTATGCCAACAATTTCACAGTTAGTAAAAAAAGGAAGACGCAAGATGACTAAGAAGAGCAAATCGGCTGCCTTAGATTCTTGTCCTCAGAGACGTGGAGTTTGTACGCGAGTTTACACCACAACACCAAAAAAACCAAACTCTGCGATGCGTAAAGTAGCGCGTGTGAGGTTGACAAACGGTAAGGAGGTGAACGCATACATTCCAGGTGAAGGACATAATCTACAAGAGCACTCGATAGTATTGGTTAGAGGCGGGAGAGTTAAAGATTTGCCTGGTGTAAGGTACCATATTGTTCGTGGTGCTTTGGATACAGCGGGAGTAGAAGGTCGTTTGCAACGCCGATCTAAGTATGGAGCAAAAAGACCTAAAAAATAATCAGAGTTTAAAGTAAAGACATGAGAAAAAGACAGGCCAAAAAACGTCCCATACTTCCAGATCCAAAGTTTAATGATCAGTTAGTTACACGATTCGTCAATATGATGATGTGGGATGGAAAAAAATCAATTGCGTTTAAAATCTTTTATGATGCTATGGATATCATAGAAGATAAAAAGCAAGACGAAGAAAAATCAGCATTGGAAATTTGGAAAGAGGGTTTATCTAATGTGATGCCACACGTAGAGGTAAGAAGTAGAAGAGTAGGAGGTGCTACATTTCAGATTCCTTCACAAATACGTCCAGATAGAAAGATATCAATCGCTATGAAGTGGTTGATTAGCTTTTCTAGAAAGAGAAACGAAAAAACTATGGCAGCAAAACTTGCTGGCGAAGTTATGGCAGCTGCAAAAGAAGAAGGTGCAGCGGTTAAGAAAAGACTTGATACTCACAAAATGGCTGAAGCCAATAAAGCATTTTCACATTTTAGATTCTAAATAATGGCACAAAGAGATTTAAAATTTACTAGAAACATTGGGATTGCTGCGCATATTGATGCTGGTAAAACAACAACTACTGAGCGTATCCTTTATTATACTGGTATAAGTCACAAAATAGGAGAAGTTCATGATGGTGCAGCTACTATGGACTGGATGGAGCAGGAGCAAGAAAGAGGTATTACCATTACTTCTGCAGCTACACACTGTACATGGCCTTATAGAGACCATGAATACATTGTAAATATTATCGATACTCCAGGACACGTTGATTTCACTGTAGAGGTGGAGCGTTCGTTGAGAGTGCTTGATGGTGTGGTTGCTTTGTTTAGTGCTGTTGATGGTGTTGAGCCACAATCTGAAACGGTTTGGAGACAGGCTGATAAATACAAAGTTCCACGTCTTGGATTCGTTAACAAAATGGATAGACAGGGCGCTAATTTCTTCAATGTGTGTAACCAAGTAAGAGAAATGTTGGGTGGAAACCCAGTCCCTCTTCAAGTGCCAATTGGAGATGAAATTGACTTTAAAGGCGTTGTGGACTTGATTTCTAAAAAAGCCATCATCTGGAACGAAGAAGATTTCGGGATGACTTATGAAGAGATTGATATCCCGGCTGAGCTAGAAGCCGACGTTACAAAATACAGAACTGAATTAGTAGAAGCTGTAGCTGAATATGATGAGGAGTTGATGGAGAAATTCTTCGAAGACGAAGACTCTATCACCGAAGATGAAATTATTGCTGCACTAAGAGCTGCAACCATCGATATGTCTATCATTCCAATGATGTGTGGTTCAGCATTCAAAAATAAAGGGGTTCAGGCTATGCTGGACGCCGTAATGAGATACCTGCCATCTCCTGTAGATGTAGAGGCTATTGAGGGAGAAAACCCATCTAATGGTGAAATAGAAACTAGAAAGCCACACGTGGACTCTCCATTTTCTGCTTTAGCATTTAAAATTGCTACTGATCCATTTGTAGGACGATTAGCCTTCTTTAGATCTTACTCAGGTAGATTAGAAGCTGGGTCTTATGTCTTGAACAATCGTTCAGGCAAGAAAGAACGTATTTCTAGAATGTACCAAATGCACTCTAATAAGCAAGAGCCTATCGATTTTATCGAAGCTGGAGATATTGGCGCGGCAGTTGGTTTTAAAGATATTAAAACAGGGGATACCCTTACAGATTTAGATCATCCTATTGTATTGGAGTCTATGTCTTTCCCAGAACCAGTTATTGGTATCGCAGTGGAGCCAAAGACCAAAGCAGATGTTGAAAAGCTTGGTGTTGCTTTAGGTAAACTCTCAGAGGAAGATCCAACATTCCAAGTCAAAACAGACGAAGCATCTGGACAGACCATTATTTCTGGTATGGGTGAGCTTCATATTGAAATTTTGGTAGATCGTTTGAAACGTGAATTCAAGGTGGAAGTGAACGAAGGAGAGCCACAAGTAGAATATAAAGAAGCTGTAACTCAAACTGCAGAAATCAGAGAAGTGTATAAGAAACAATCTGGTGGTCGTGGTAAGTTTGCTGATATTGTTTTCGAAATGGGACCTGTAGATGAAGATTTTGAAGGGCCTGGTTTGCAATTTGTTGATCAAATCAAAGGCGGTAGAGTTCCTAAAGAATTTATCCCTTCTGTAGAGAAAGGTTTCCAAGAAGCTATGAAAAATGGGCCTTTGGCTGGATTTAGAATGGATACATTGAAAGTAACACTAAAGGATGGATCTTTCCACCCTGTGGATTCAGATCAATTGTCTTTTGAACTTGCTGCTAAGTTAGGTTTCAAATCTGCTGCCAAAAGTGCTGGAGCTATAGTGCTTGAGCCAATTATGAAAGTAGAAGTAGTGACTCCAGAAGAAAATATGGGTGATATCGTTGGGGATTTGAACAGAAGAAGAGGCCAAGTGAACAACATGTCCGACAGGTCTGGTGCAAAAATCATCAAAGCTGATGTGCCACTTTCAGAAATGTTTGGATATGTGACTACGCTAAGAACATTATCTTCTGGTAGAGCGACATCAACAATGGAATTTTTAAAATTTGAAGAAACACCTGCAAGTATTTCTGAGAAAGTCATCAAGAGTGCTAAAGGTTTAAACGAATAATTAGAGCTTATTATGAGTCAAAAGATAAGAATTAAATTAAAATCATACGACTACAACTTGGTTGACAAATCTGCTGAGAAGATTGTGAAGACGGTGAAGACAACAGGTGCTGTGGTTACTGGGCCAATTCCCTTACCAACAAAGCGTAAAATCTTTACAGTACTAAGGTCTCCACACGTGAACAAGAAAGCTAGAGAGCAGTTCCAGTTAGATTCTTTCAAGAGGCTATTGGATATTTATAGTTCTTCATCAAAAACAATTGATGCTTTGATGAAGCTTGAGTTACCAAGTGGTGTAGAAGTAGAGATTAAAGTATAAGTAGTCTCCTGCTAAGGCAGGAAACTCTAAATATTCCTACGGGTTAGGAATAGACATGTCCCGAGCGTTTGACGAGGGAAAAACGGAAGAAAAATACATTCAGGATGAAGTGTTTTTTGTCCTGAATTTTTTTTAAATAAATAGTAATAATCAAAAATTAATTATGTCTGGGTTAATAGGAAAAAAAATCGGCATGACTAGTCTCTTCGACGAGAACGGAAAAAACATTCCGTGTACCGTTATAGAAGCTGGGCCATGTGTAGTTACCCAAGTCAGAACCAATGAGGTTGACGGGTATGAAGCGCTTCAACTTGGTTTCGATGACAAATCAGACAAAAATGCCACTAAAGCAGACTTAGGTCACTTTAAGAAAGCTGGTACTTCTGTCAAACGAAAAGTTATGGAATTCCAAGGATTTAATGAAGAGTATAAGTTAGGTGATCACATCACTGTGGACTTATTTAAAGAAAATGAATTTGTAGACGTCAGTGCTACATCTAAAGGAAAGGGATTCCAGGGTGTTGTAAAACGCCATGGCTTTAGTGGTTCAGAACGAACTCACGGACAACAAAGTATGTTGAGAGCTCCTGGTTCTGTTGGTGCTGCCTCATATCCAGCTCGTATCTTCAAAGGAATGAAGATGGGTGGACAAATGGGAAGTGAAAAAGTAAAAGTTCAAAATCTAAGAGTGTTGAAGGTAGTTCCAGAAAAGAACTTACTCGTGATCAAGGGATGTGTTCCTGGTCATAACAATACTTATGTAACTATTCAGAAGTAATGAAGGTATCAGTATTAGATATAAAAGGAAAAGAAACAGGTAGAGAGGTAGAACTTTCTGAATCTGTTTTCGGATTGGAAGCCAACGATCACGTTGTGTATCTTGATGTCAAACAGCATTTAGCTAATAAGCGTCAAGGAACTCATAAAGCTAAAGAACGAGCTGAGATTGTAGGTAGTACAAGAAAGATAAAGAAACAAAAAGGTACTGGTACAGCTCGTGCTGGTAGTATTAAATCTCCAATTTTTAAAGGAGGTGGTAGAGTTTTTGGGCCTAGACCAAGAGATTATCACTTCAAATTGAATAAGAAATTGAAGAGATTGGCTAGAAAAACGGTTTTATCTCAAAAATTTAAAAACAATCAATTGATGATTGTAGAAGATTTTGGGTTTGAAACGCCAAAGACAAAAGAATTCATTAATGTTCTTGATAATCTGAACATTAGGGACAAAAAATCTTTGCTTGTCTTGGAGGAATCGAATAAAAACGTATATTTGTCGTCCCGTAATTTGAAATCTGCTAAAGTTGTAAATGTCTCAGAATTAAACACTTACAATATTTTAAATAGCAATGTTTTATTAATTACTGAAAGCAGATTAGAAGAATTACAAAATAATCTCAACAAATAGTAGCTATGAGCATTTTGGTAAAACCAATTATTACAGAGAAAGCAACAAATGAAAGCGAATTAAGAAATGCGTTTTCATTCGTTGTAGATCGTAATGCCAACAAAATCCAAATTAAGGAAGCTGTTGAAGCGGCTTATGGCGTTACGGTAGAAGGTGTACGTACTTTAAATGTTATTCCTAAAATCAAATCCCGTTACACAAAAACTGGTATGGTTACAGGAAAAACTTCTGCGTACAAGAAAGCTATAATTAAAGTAGCTGAAGGAGAAACAATTGATTTGTATAGTAATCTATAAGCTTAAAACATGTCGGTTAAAAAATTAAAACCAAACACACCAGGACAGAGATTTAAAGTCGCTAATGGCTTTGATGCCATTACTGCCAGCAAGCCAGAGAAATCTTTGCTTGCTTCTCGTAAGCGTTCAGGTGGACGAAATAACCAAGGAAAAATGACCATGCGCTACATTGGTGGTGGTCATAAAAAGCGTTACAGAATCATTGACTTCAAAAGGGATAAAAAGGATATCCAAGCTGAAGTTATGACTGTAGAATACGATCCTAACAGAACTGCATTCATCGCCTTGTTGAAGTATGATGATGGTGAGAAAAGATACATCATTGCTCCAAGTGGGATAAAAGTTGGTCAAAAAATCATATCAGGAACGTCGCAAGTACCTACTGAAATTGGTAATGCTATGCCTTTATCTCAAATTCCATTTGGAACTATCATATCATGTGTAGAGTTAAGACCAGAACAAGGTGCTGTAATGGCAAGAAGTGCTGGAACTTTTGCTCAATTGATGGCGAAAGAAGGAAAGTATGTGACTATAAAACTACCTTCAGGAGAAACTAGAATGGTATTAGCATCATGTATAGCTACTGTAGGGGCGGTTTCCAACTCAGATCATCAGTTAACAATCTCAGGTAAGGCTGGTAGAAGCAGATGGTTAGGTAGAAGACCAAGAACCAGACCTGTAGTGATGAACCCAGTAGATCACCCAATGGGTGGTGGAGAAGGGAAATCCTCTGGAGGTCACCCAAGATCAAGAAACGGTATACCTGCAAAAGGTTATAAAACACGTTCTAAGACAAAGTCTAGTAATAAGCACATCATAGAGCGTAAAAAGAAATAAGATATGGCACGTTCATTAAAGAAAGGACCTTTTGTCCATTTTAAATTAGATAAAAAAGTTGCTCAAAACCTTGATTCAGGTAAGAAATCTGTTATCAAAACATGGTCAAGAGCATCCACCATTACTCCTGACTTCGTTGGTCAGACTTTTGGTGTCCATAATGGGAGACAGTTTGTACCGGTTTTTATAACTGAAAACATGGTAGGACACAAACTTGGTGAATTTTCGCCAACACGTACTTTCAGAGGTCACCAGGGTTCCAAGAATAAAGGAAAAAAATAATTGAACAATGGGAGTAAGAAAAAGAAATAGAGCTGAAGAGCTCAAAGCACAAAAAAGTCAACTTGCTATTGCAAAATTGAATAACTGTCCAACATCCCCACGTAAGATGAGGTTAGTTGCAGATTTAGTGAGAGGTAAGGACGTAGGTCATGCCCTTCAGATATTGAAGTTTAGCACTAAAGTTGCTTCAGGTAGGCTTGAAAAGCTTTTATTATCTGCTATTGCTAATTGGCAGGCTAAAAATGAAGATTCTGATATCGAGCAGGCAGGTGTTTTTGTTAAAGAAATAAAAGTAGATAGTGGGAGCATGCTGAAGCGTTTACGCCCAGCCCCTCAGGGTCGTGCACACAGAATTAGAAAACGTTCTAATCACGTTACACTTATACTAGGAGAAAAAAATAACACTGAAAGCTAGATAGACTATGGGACAAAAAACAAATCCAATCGGTAATAGACTCGGTATCATTAAAGGATGGGAATCCAACTGGTATGGAGGAAACGATTACGGTGATAATCTTGCGGAAGATCACAAGATTAGAAAGTACATCCATGCACGTTTAACTAAAGCTAGTGTTTCGCGCGTAATTATTGAGCGTACGCTTAAACTTGTAACCGTTACTATCACTACTGCCAGACCTGGTATTATTATTGGGAAAGGTGGCCAAGAGGTAGACAAGTTGAAAGAAGAGCTCAAAAAAATTACGGATAAGGAAGTTCAGGTAAACATTTTTGAAATCAAAAGACCAGAATTAGACGCTCATCTTGTTGCTACCAGTGTGGCAAGACAAGTTGAAAACAGGATTTCTTATAGAAGAGCTACAAAAATGGCCATTGCAGCAGCTATGAGAATGAATGCGGAAGGGATTAAGATTCAGGTATCTGGACGTTTGAACGGGGCAGAAATGGCTCGTGTTGAAACTTATAAAGAAGGACGAATTCCTTTGTCAACATTTAGAGCAGATATTGATTATGCTTTGGTGGAGTCTCACACTACCTATGGTAGATTGGGCATCAAGGTATGGATCATGAAAGGTGAAGTATATGGAAAACGAGAGTTATCTCCATTAGTTGGCCTAGCTAAAAATGAAACTAAAGGAAAAGCGAGACGGCCTAAAGCACGTCGTAGAAAATAATCATTAAAGATTAAGATAAGCAATGTTACAGCCTAAAAAAACAAAATTTCGTAAGCAGCAAAAGGGACGTATGAAAGGAGTCTCACAGCGTGGGCACAGACTTTCAAATGGAACTTTTGGAATCAAATCTTTAGATTCTTCTTTTGTTACTGCAAGACAAATTGAGGCTGCACGTATCGCAGCAACGCGTTACATGAAAAGGGAAGGTTCTCTGTGGATTAAAATTTTTCCAGACAAGCCTATCACCAAAAAGCCTCTTGAAGTCCGTATGGGTAAGGGTAAAGGATCAGTAGAGTATTGGGCGGCTGTAGTGCAGCCAGGTCGTATTTTATTTGAAATTGGTGGTGTACCGCAAGCAGTAGCCAAAGAGGCTTTGCGATTGGCAGCCCAAAAATTACCTGTTAAAACAAAATTTATAGTCGCTAGAGATTATCAAGAATAAATAAAGATGAGACAATCTGAAGTAAAAGAGCTTTCGGTAGAAGAACTACACGAAGAATTGACAAACCATCAGACTAAGTTAGCTGATTTGAAGATGACTCATGTACTTTCTCCTTTAGAGAACCCTTCTGAAATTAAAAAAGTTAGAAGATCAATTGCGAGAATCGCTACCGAAATCAACAAAAGAGAATTAGATTAATTCTACTTACAATGGAAAAAAGAAATTTAAGAAAAGAACGTATCGGTGTTGTGACAAGCAACAAAATGGATAAATCCATTGTCGTTTCTGAAGTCAAGAAAATAAAACATCCAATGTATGGTAAGTTCGTTTTAAAAACGAAAAAATACGTTGCGCATGATGAAAAGAATGACTGCAATGACGGTGATACAGTAAGAATTATGGAAACTAGACCTCTCAGCAAAACAAAACGCTGGAGATTGGTTGATATAATAGAAAGAGCTAAATAACTATGGTACAACAAGAATCAAGATTAAGAGTAGCAGACAACACTGGTGCAAAATCAGTTTTAGTTATTCGTGTCCTAGGGGGTACGAATAGACGCTATGCTTCCGTTGGCGATAAAGTTGTAGTCAGCGTTAAAGAAGCTACTCCAAACGGAAACATTAAAAAAGGGGCCGTATCTACAGCAGTAGTAGTCAGAACAAGCAAAGAAGTAAGGCGTCCTGATGGATCTTACATCCGTTTTGATGACAATGCCTGTGTTTTATTGAATCCTACTGGAGAAATGAGGGGTACACGTGTATTTGGACCAGTTGCCAAAGAACTTCGTGAAAACCAGTTTATGAAAATTGTTTCACTTGCACCTGAGGTGCTTTAAATCTATTATAATGAGAAGAAGTAGAATTAAAAAAGGTGATCAAGTAAGAGTAATTGCTGGAGATCATAAAGGAAAAGAAGGCAAAGTATTAGATATACTTGTAAAAAAAGATAAGGCTATCGTTGAAGAAGTCAATATGATTTCTAAACACCAGAAGCCCTCAGCAACTAATCCACAAGGTGGAATTATAAAAAAAGAAGCTCCTATCCATGTTTCAAATCTTTCGCTTATCACTAGTGATGGACAAACGACTAGACTTGGCACTAAGATAGAAGACGGAAAGAAAGTAAGAGTTGCTAAGAAAACCAATGAAGTGATTTAATTATGAGTTACGTACCAAGATTAAAAGACGAATACAACAGCAAGATACTTCCTGCCCTTCGTGAAGAGTTTAGTTACTCAAATACGATGGAGGTGCCAAGACTTAAAAAAATTGTTTTAAGTAGAGGAGTAGGTGCTGCTATTGCAGACAAAAAATTGATAGATCATTCTATTGAAGAGTTTTCTACAATTACCGGTCAAAAAGCTGTTCAGACTATGTCCAAGAAAGATGTTGCATCTTTTAAATTAAGGAAAGGAATGCCAATTGGTGTGAAAGTAACCCTTAGAGGATATAGAATGTATGAATTTTTAGATAGATTAATTACATCAGCATTACCACGTGTAAGAGATTTCAATGGTATCAATCCAGATGGATTTGATGGTAGAGGAAACTACAACCTCGGTATTACTGAGCAAATAATTTTTCCTGAAATCAACATTGACAAAGTAAATAGAATCGCAGGGATGGATATAAGTTTTGTGACTACCGCAGAAACTGATCAGGAAGCAAAATCATTATTGACGGAACTTGGATTACCATTTAAAAAGAAATAATTATGGCTAAGGAATCAATGAAAGCCCGTGAGGTGAAACGCCAGAAAACGGTTGAAAAATATGCTGAAAAAAGAAAAGCTTTGAAAGAAGCTGGAGATTTTGAAGCTTTACAAAAACTACCTAAGAATGCTTCTCCTGTGAGAATGCATAACCGATGTAAGCTTACAGGTAGGCCTAAAGGATATATGAGACAATTTGGTCTTTCTAGAGTTACCTTTAGAGAGATGGCCAATCAAGGTCTTATCCCAGGTGTAAAAAAAGCAAGTTGGTAATTAATTTTAAAAATGCAATAAAATGAATATTGATCCAGTTGCAGATTATTTAACTAGAGTTAGAAATGCAGTTTTAGCTTCTCACAGAGTTGTTGAAATACCAGCTTCTAACCTAAAGAAGGAAATCACAAAAATATTGTTCGATCAAGGCTATATCTTAAGTTATAAGTTTATCGAAGATGATACACAAGGTAAAATCAAGATAGCTTTAAAATATGATAAGTTTACAAATGATCCTGTAATCAAAAAATTACAGAGAGTGAGTAAGCCAGGTTTGAGAAAGTATTCCGGTTCTGATGAAATCCCAAGAGTGCTAAACGGCTTAGGTATTTCAATAGTTTCAACTTCAAAAGGAGTGATGACAGGAAAACAAGCCAAGAGAGAACATGTTGGAGGTGAAATCCTATGTTACGTATACTAATATAAAAAGACTAAAATTATGTCAAGAATAGGTTACAGTCCCATTAGTATTCCAGAAGGCGTTACAGTCGATTTGACAGATGATACTATCACAGTGAAGGGCAAGCTTGGAGAATTGAAGCAAACTTTCAGTGAAATCACTGTCAAGATTGAAGATAATGAAATCACTTTTGAAAGACCTTCAGACAAGAAGACACACAAAGCAAAGCATGGTTTGTACAGATCTCTTGTTTTTAATATGATTCAAGGAGTTACTGAAGGCTATACTAAAGAATTAGAACTTGTAGGTGTGGGTTATAGAGCCTCCAATCAAGGTCAAAAATTAGATATAGCTGTTGGATTTTCTCACAACATTGTATTAGATTTGGCGCCCGAAATAAAAGTGGAAACTATCTCAGAAAAAGGTAAAAATCCAATTGTAAAATTATCGTCATTTGACAAACAACTTGTATCACAAGTAGCTGCTAAAATTCGTTCATTCAGAAGACCTGAACCTTACAAAGGAAAAGGAATCAAGTATGTAGGTGAATATATAAGAAGAAAAGCAGGTAAATCAGCTTAATTATGGGATTTTCTAAAGAAAAAAGAAGACTTAAAATACGCAAGCGTGTAAGAAAGACTATCACTGGAACACCAGTGAAACCTAGACTTTCTGTTTTCAGAAGCAATAATGAAATTTATGCGCAATTGATTGATGATGTCAACGGAGTTACATTAGCTTCCGCCTCATCAAGAGATAAAGATATTGATGTCACTAGCAAAACGAAGTCTGAAGCTTCGATTATTGTTGGTGAAGCTATAGCAAAAAAAGCATTGGATAAGAATATAGATTCTATATCCTTTGATAGAAGTGGTTATTTATATCACGGTAGAGTAAAATCATTAGCCGAAGGTGCTCGTAAAGGGGGCTTAAAATTTTAATATATGTATCAAGATTATAAAAATGTTGAAATTGTAAAACCAGGTGGGTTAGATCTTAAGGATCGTTTAGTTGGTGTTCAACGTGTTACTAAAGTAACTAAAGGTGGTAGAGCATTTGGTTTTTCTGCTATCGTGGTAGTAGGTGATGAAAATGGCGTAGTAGGTCATGGTTTAGGTAAATCTAAAGAAGTTGCCGACGCTATTTCTAAAGCTGTAGAAGATGCCAAAAAGAACCTTATTCGAATTCCGCTTTATAAATCTACATTGCCACATGAGCAGTTAGGTAAGTATGGTGGTGCTAGAGTATTCTTACTGCCTGCATCAGAAGGTACAGGTGTGATAGCTGGTGGCCCTACCCGTATGGTTTTGGAAGCTGTAGGTGTTCATGATGTACTTTCTAAAAATCAAGGATCCTCAAATCCACATAATATGGTGAAAGCTACCTTTGATGCCCTTTTGAAATTAAGAGGTGCAGAGCAGATTGCTAAGCAAAGAGGTATAACCCTCGAGAAATTATTTAATGGTTAAGACATCAATTATGGCTAAAATAAGAGTTACTAAAACCAAAAGCGCTATAAAGCGACCAAAAAACCAAAAGCTTACTTTGGAGGCTATGGGTTTAAGAAAAATCGGTCAATCCAATGAATTTGAAGTTTCAGATTCTTTGAAGGGCATGATCAATAAAGTGAAACATTTAGTTTCTGTACAAGAAATAAACTAATACTATGGAATTACATAATTTAAAACCCGCCAAAGGTTCAGTGAAAACTACAAGCAAAAGGCTTGGTAGAGGTGAAGCTACTGGAAATGGTGGAACTGCTGGTAGAGGTCATAAAGGAGCAAAATCACGTTCTGGATACTCTAGAAAAATAGGTTTTGAAGGTGGACAGATGCCTTTGCAAAGACGTGTTCCTAAGTTTGGGTTTACTAATCCAAACAGAGTAGAATACCAAACTATTAATTTAGATAGACTTCAAGAATTAGTTGACGCTAAAGCGATTACTGATGCAGTAGATTTTGAAATTCTACATGCCATGGATCAAGTCAACAAAAACTTACCTCTTAAGATTTTAGGTAGAGGTGAATTGAAAGCGAAATTAAAAGTATCTGCACACAAATTTTCTGCCTCAGCAAAATCTGCAATTGAAGCAGCTGGTGGAGAAGCTATCACTATTTAATTAATCACCTTATGAAGTTTTTTGAAACATTAAAGAATATTTGGAAAATTGAAGAATTAAAGAACAGAATTCTTCTTACCCTAGGTCTTTTATTGGTATATCGTTTCGGTGCACAAATCGTACTTCCTGGGATAGATGCTGCTCAGCTAGCTAGCTTATCTTCCCAAACAGATGGAGGAATTTTAGGATTGCTTAACGCATTTACTGGCGGAGCATTCTCGAATGCTTCTGTATTTGCTTTAGGAATAATGCCCTACATTTCTGCTTCTATTGTTGTGCAATTGATGACGATAGCTATTCCTTATCTTCAGAAACTTCAAAAAGAAGGCGATAGTGGCCGAAAGAAAATTACTCAGATCACCAGATGGCTTACAATAGCCATTACCTTAGTACAAGGCCCTGGATATATTATCAATCTTTATAATATTCTGCCGTCATCTGCATTCTTAATGGATAGTACGTTTACCTTCGTATCTTCATCTGTAATAATTTTGACTACCGGTTGTATCTTTGCAATGTGGTTAGGTGAGAAAATTACAGATAAAGGAATTGGTAATGGTATTTCATTACTTATTATGGTGGGTATCATAGCCACACTTCCTCAAGCATTTATCCAAGAATTTATTTCGAGGGTAACTGAATCTAATGGTGGTTTGATTTTAATATTGATAGAGCTTGTTATTTGGTTTGTCATTATTCTAGCATCAGTTATGCTGGTGAGGGCTGTGAGACAAATTCCCGTTCAGTATGCCAGAAAAAATGCCTCAGGCAAATTTGAGAAAGCAGCTGTAGGAGGTGCTAGACAATTTATACCCTTACGTTTAAACGCTTCAGGGGTTATGCCGATTATATTTGCACAAGCTATCATGTTTATTCCAGCTGCAGTTGCTGGTTTATCAGATACTGAAATGGCACAAGGCATCACCGCAGCTTTTCAAGATATGTTTGGGTTTTGGTATAATCTGGTATTTGGGATATTGATTGTAGTATTCACCTATTTTTATACAGCGATTACAGTTCCTACCAATAAGATGGCTGATGATTTAAAACGTAGCGGTGGTTTTATTCCAGGTATAAGACCTGGAGCAGAAACTTCTGAGTATTTAGATAGAATCATGTCACAAATCACATTGCCAGGATCTATATTTTTGGCCTTGATAGCTGTGTTTCCTGCTATTGTCGTTTCCTTACTGAATGTACAGCAAGGCTGGGCACTCTTTTTTGGAGGGACGTCTTTACTTATTATGGTAGGTGTAGCAATAGATACAATCCAACAAGTCAATTCCTTTTTATTGAATAGACATTATGATGGATTAATGAAATCTGGAAAAAATAGAAAAGCGGTAGCATAATTATGGCAAAACAACCCTCGATAGAACAAGATGGAACTATTATTGAAGCATTGTCCAATGCAATGTTTCGAGTAGAACTTGAAAATGAGCATATAGTAACAGCTCATATATCTGGTAAAATGAGAATGCATTATATTAAACTTTTGCCGGGTGATAAAGTAAAATTAGAAATGAGTCCTTATGATTTGTCAAAGGCTCGTATAACCTATAGATATTAACTACTATGAAAGTAAGAGCATCAATAAAAAAGAGAAGTGCTGACTGTAAAATTGTACGTAGAAAAGGACGTCTTTATGTCATCAACAAAAAGAATCCTAAATTTAAACAAAGACAAGGATAATTATGGCTAGAATTGCAGGTGTAGATATACCTAAACAAAAACGCGGAGTTATAGCTTTAACTTACATCTTCGGAATAGGTAAAAGTAGAGCTCAACAAATTCTTAATCAAGCTGGCGTTGATGAAAGCATCAAAGTGTCGGATTGGAATGATGACCAGATCGGAAAGATCAGGGAGCAGGTTGGTAACTTTACCATTGAAGGTGAGTTGAGATCTGAAGTGCAAATCAATATCAAAAGACTAATGGATATTGGTTGCTACAGAGGAATAAGACATAGAACTGGACTTCCATTAAGAGGTCAAAGAACTAAAAATAATTCACGTACAAGAAAAGGAAGAAGAAAAACAGTTGCTAATAAGAAAAAGGTAACTAAATAATAATTAAGTCATATGGCAAAGTCAACAACAAAAAAACGTAAAGTAGTTGTAGATGCTTTTGGTGAAGCTCATATTTCTGCCTCATTTAATAACATCATAGTTTCTTTAACTAACAAGAACGGTGATATTATTTCTTGGTCATCTTCAGGTAAGATGGGCTTTAGAGGGAGCAAAAAGAACACACCTTACGCTGCACAACTTTCTGCAGAAGACGCTAGTAAAGTAGCACATGAAGCTGGTTTACGCAAAGTAAAGGTGTTTGTGAAAGGACCTGGAAATGGAAGAGAATCTGCAATACGTTCATTGCACAACTCCGGCATCGAAGTGACAGAAATTATCGATGTTACTCCTATTCCTCACAATGGATGCAGACCTCCAAAGCGGAGAAGAGTATAATACAATTAATCATTACTATTATCGAAGGATAAGACCTTAATTCATAATAGCACACTTAAACAATCAACAATGGCAAGATATACCGGTCCTAAAACCAAAATCGCTAGAAAATTTGGCGAAGCTATTTTCGGAGATGACAAGTCTTTTGAAAAACGAAATTACCCTCCTGGCCAACACGGGAACAACAGAAGAAGAGGCAAAAAGTCTGAGTACGCTGTTCAACTTATGGAAAAGCAAAAAGCTAAATACACTTATGGTATTTTAGAAAAGCAATTCCGTAACATGTTTAAAAAAGCCACTAGATCTTCAGGCATTACTGGTGAGATTTTACTCCAGTTATGCGAATCTAGATTGGATAACGTAGCCTTCAGACTTGGTATTGCACCTTCTAGAAGTGCTGCAAGACAATTGGTTTCTCACAAGCATATCACTGTGAATGGTGAATTAGTTAATATTCCATCTTACCAAGTAAAACCCAATGATGTTGTTGGAATAAGGGAAAAATCAAAATCCCTTAATGTAATCCAAGAATCACTCTCAAATAATAAATCGGTTCATGAATGGATGACGTGGAATAGTGAGAAAATGCAAGGCACGCTAGTAAATGTTCCTGAAAGATCACAGATTCCAGAAAAAATCAATGAGCAATTCATTGTTGAATTATACTCTAAATAATAACTGACAACACTCAAATTTATGGCATTATTTAATTTTCAAAAGCCCGATAAGGTAATCATGATTGATTCTACCGATTTTGAAGGCACTTTCGAATTTAGACCATTAGAACCTGGATACGGTCTTACCGTTGGTAACGCTTTGCGTAGGGTGCTTTTGTCATCGCTAGAAGGTTTTGCAATCACATCTGTAAGAATTGAAGGTGTTGATCATGAGTTTTCAACAATAGAAGGTGTAGTCGAGGATGTAACTGAAATTATATTAAACCTCAAACAGATAAGATTCAAGAAACGTGCTGAAGATGTTGACAACGAAACAGTGTCAATTTCTTTTACTGGCAACGAAAAAATGACTGCTGGTGACTTTCAAAAATACCTAACTGGCTTTGATATCCTAAATCCAGATCTTGAAATCTGTACTATGGATAAAAAGGTAGCTCTCAACCTTGAGCTTTCTATTCAAAAAGGAAGAGGATATGTTCCTGCTGAAGAGAACAAGACCTCTAAAGCACCCATCGGTACAATATTTACAGATGCAGTGTTTACACCTATCAAAAATGTAAAGTATAGCATTGAGAACTTTAGGGTAGAGCAGAAAACAGATTACGAAAAACTTGTGTTTGAAATTAGTAGTGATGGTTCTATACATCCAAAAGACGCTTTAACTGAAGCTGCTAAAACCTTAATTCATCACTTCATGTTATTTTCTGATGAGAGAATAACGCTAGAAACTGAAGAGATGTCTCAAGCTGAAACTTATGATGAAGAATCTCTACACATGAGACAGTTGCTCAAATCTAAACTTGTGGATTTAGACTTGTCTGTAAGAGCATTAAATTGTTTGAAGGCTGCTGAAGTCGAAACTCTAGGAGATTTAGTTTCTCATAACAAAAGCGATTTAATGAAATTTAGGAATTTCGGAAAGAAATCCCTTACAGAACTAGAAGAACTTGTAGATAATAAAGGTCTGGACTTTGGTATGGATCTATCAAAATATAAACTTGACAAAGACTAGTTTTTGTTAAGCTCAAAATACATTAATCATGAGACATAGAAAGAAATTTAATCATTTAGGTAGAACATCCTCCCATAGAAAAGCAATGCTTTCCAATATGGCTTGTTCCCTGATTGAACATAAACGCATCAACACTACCGTAGCAAAAGCAAAAGCTTTGAGACAGTATGTTGAGCCTTTGATTACAAAATCAAAACTAGATACCACCCACAATCGTCGCTTAGTTTTTTCAAAACTGAAAGATAAATATATGGTAGCTGAGCTTTTTAGAGAAGTGGCTCCTAAAGTAGGAGAGCGTCCAGGCGGTTATACGCGTATCATCAAACTTGGTAACAGACTAGGTGATGCTGCTGAGATGGCTATGATTGAGCTTGTTGACTTCAATGAGGTATATACTCCAGGCAAAAAACAAGTGAAGAAGAAATCTACTAGACGTGCTGGTAAGAAAGTAAAAGTTGAAGATCAAGTTGAAGATGCTTCTAATGATTCAGAAACAAAAAATGATGAGGCTTAAGACACTTCACATATTATAATTACCTAAAAGGATAAACTTTAATTAGTTTATCCTTTTTTTAAATCTATGTATCAATGAAATATAATTTAAAAATTCCTGCTATTATTCTACTGGCCGATGGAACCATTTTTCACGGTAAAACCACTAAGGCTTTTTCCGCCAATCGTTTAGGTGAGATTTGTTTCAATACTGGCATGACGGGTTACCAAGAAATATTTACAGATCCATCTTACTTTGGACAAATTATGGTTACAACCAATCCCCACATAGGTAACTATGGGACTAATACTGATGAAAACGAATCTGATTCAGTAAAAATATCGGGTTTGATTTGTAAGAATTTTTCTTTCACACCTTCAAGGGTTAATTCTGACTTATCTCTTGAAGAGTTTCTCGAGAACGCCGAGCTACCTGTTATTTTTGATGTCGATACTCGTGCGCTTGTGTCTCATATCAGAACTCATGGTGCTATGAATGCTATTATGTCCACCAATACTACTGATATAAAAGCACTATCTGATGAGTTATCACAGCATCCCTCTATGAAAGGCTTGGAGTTAGCGTCTAAAGTAAGTACCAAAAAGGCTTATACTTTAGGAGATAAACTATCCGATCATAAAATAGCTGTTTTGGATTTAGGAACAAAAATGAATATCCTTAGACGCCTTACAGATAGAGGGGCTTTTGTCAAGGTGTTTCCTTACAACTCTTCTTTTGAGGATATTATGGCTTGGAACCCCGATGGTATTATGATATCCAATGGCCCAGGCGACCCAGAACCACTTAAGTCTGCCATAGAGGTGGCTAAAGCTTGTATTAAACATAATATACCAACTTTTGGAATTTGCCTTGGTCACCAGATTATAGCTCTTGCTATGGATATACCAACTTTGAAAATGCATAATGGTCATCGTGGTATCAACCATCCTGTTCAGAATCTACGTACTGGAAAAAGTGAAATCACATCTCAAAATCACGGATTTACCATTGATAAAAATGCAACTGAAGCTCACTCCCAAGTGAAAATTTCTCATCTTCACCTCAATGATAATTCTGTAGCTGGTATTCAGCTCAAAGATAAGTTATGCTTCTCAGTCCAATACCATCCAGAAGCTGGTCCAGGGCCTAATGATGCTACCTATCTATTTGACGACTTTTTTGATATGATATCAGAACAAAAAATTAAGGCATAAAAAAGTGGGCATTAGCCCACTTTTTTATTGATTTCAATTTTGATTATTGAAGTAGTACGGAGTCAATGACGTGAATAACCCCATTAGATTGATTTACGTCTGCAACAGTTACAGTAGCAACGTTTCCTTTTTCATCAGTTATTTTCACACTATCGCCGTCCAAAGTTGCGGTGAGTGTTCCTCCTCCAACAGTTTCTAACTCTGCTTCGCCATAATTTCCTTTTATAGCTGCAACTACATCCTCTGCACTAAATTTACCAGCAACCACATGGTAGGTCAATACTGCTTGTAATTGTTCCTTGTTTTCTGGTTTCAATAAAGTTTCTACAGTGCCTTCTGGTAGGTCTGCAAACGCTTGATTGGTTGGAGCAAATACCGTAAAAGGCCCTTCGCTTGAAAGGGTTTCTACAAGCTCTGCAGCTTTTACAGCTGCTACCAGAGTAGTATGATCGTTAGAATTTATGGCATTTTCTACAATCGTTTTGGTTGGATACATCTCAGCTCCACCTACCACTTTATTTTGAGCCATCGAAATAGTGGTAATCAGCATACTCAATATGAGTACTGCTTGTAATTTTAAATTTTTCATAGTTTTATTTTTTTCAAAAATACCTTTCAATTATTTCACCAACTCCTGATATCAACTTATTTAACTCTATATTTTAAGAGTTTGATATCTAATAAAATAAAAAAATATCAGCTAAAACGTTTTAGCCTCATAGTGTACTTAATATAAGCTTTTTAAGTACATCTGTATTTGGTTTTATTTACTAAATTGCAACAAAACCAAATAAATAAATAAAATGAGTGCAATTTTAGACATACACGCAAGACAAATTTTTGACTCTAGAGGAAATCCAGCTTTGGAAGTAGATGTAATCACTGAGTCTGGAACTTTAGGAAGATTTGCAGTACCATCTGGTGCTTCTACCGGTGTTCATGAAGCAGTTGAGCTTAGAGATGGTGGCGATGATTATATGGGTAAAGGAGTTTCAAAAGCTGCTAATAATGTAAATACAACCATAGCAGACAGATTATTGGGCATTTCAGTATTTGAGCAATCTGAAATTGATCAAATAATGATAGATCTTGACGGTACAGAAAACAAGTCAAAACTTGGCGCTAATGCTATCTTGGGCGTTTCTATAGCAGTAGCAAAAGCAGCGGCTAATGAACTTAATCTCCCACTTTATAGGTATATAGGTGGTGTGTCCACAAACACACTTCCTGTTCCAATGATGAATATTATCAACGGTGGTTCTCATAGTGATGCTCCTATTGCTTTTCAAGAATTTATGGTGATGCCAGTGAAAGCTGAAAATTTTTCTCATGCGCTTAAAATGGGAACAGAAATTTTCCATAATTTAAAAAAGGTACTCAAAGATAGAAACCTTAGTACTGCTGTAGGTGATGAAGGAGGCTTTGCTCCAAAACTTGATGGTACTGAAGACGCTTTAGACTCTATAAAGCTAGCCGTTGAAAATGCGGGATACAAATTTGGGGATGAAGTTATGATTGCTTTAGATTGTGCAGCTGCAGAATTCTACGAAGACGGAAATTATAATTACAAAAAATTTGAGGGTGAAGATGCCAAGACGATGTCCTCTGAAGAGCAAGCTAGTTATTTAGCAGAGCTCTCAGAAAAGTATCCTATCATTTCCATAGAAGATGGAATGGACGAAGACGACTGGGATGGCTGGAAAATTTTAACCGAAAAAATTGGAGACAAGGTTCAGCTTGTAGGTGATGACTTGTTTGTTACTAATGTGAAACGTCTTCAGAAAGGAATTTCAAATTCTATTGCTAATTCAATTTTGATTAAAGTAAATCAAATAGGGACTCTTACAGAAACTATAGCCGCTGTAAATCTAGCTCACAATGCTGGATATACGTCTGTGATGTCTCATAGGTCTGGAGAAACAGAAGATAATACCATTGCAGACCTAGCGGTGGCCTTATCTACTGGTCAAATCAAAACTGGATCAGCCTCAAGAAGTGACCGTATGGCTAAGTATAATCAATTGATAAGAATAGAAGAAGAATTAGGTAACAATGCTTATTTTCCTAAACTGAATGCCTTCAAGATAAAACAATAACATGTTTTCTCAATATTAAATCTATTTTAAATTAACATAAGGTTAAGCGTTAACATTTGCCATGACTGGTTTGTTAACGCTTTTTTTGTATTATTTTTTGTAAATTTGAAGCAATCAATTTATAAATAATATTACTATATATGGACGCTAAAATTAGTTTTGATGGGAAAGACTATACTTTTCCTGTTGTAAAAGGAACAGAAGATGAATATGCTATAGACATATCGACTTTAAGAGGTTCCACAGGAGGTCTTATCACCATTGATAGGGGTTTCAAAAACACTGGCTCTTGTGAAAGTGCTATAACCTTCCTTGATGGAGAGCAAGGAATTCTCAGGTATAGAGGCTATGCCATTGAAGATCTTGCAGAAAACGCCACTTTTCTAGAAGTGTCTTACCTTCTCATCTTCGGAGAATTGCCTACTAAAAGCGAACTCGACAGCTTTTACGCAGACATCAAAAAAGAATCTCATGTAGATGAAGAAATGAAGAAAATATTAGATGGCTTCCCTAAGTCTGCACATCCTATGGGTGTTTTGTCATCTTTGACGAGTGCATTAATCGCCTTCAATCCTTCATCTGTAAACGTAGATTCTAAAGAAGAAATGTATGATGCTATCGTTAAACTATTAGCGAAATTTCCTGTTATCTGCGCATGGGCACTAAGAAAGTCTAAAGGGCAGCCATTGGATTATGGGGACAATAATCTTGACTTTGTTGATAACGTCTTGAAAATGATGTTTAAAAAGCCAAATGAAGACTATAAGGTAGATCCTATTGTATCATCAGCCTTAAATAAGTTATTAATTCTTCATGCAGATCATGAGCAAAATTGCTCTACATCTACGGTACGTATAGTAGGTTCTTCTCATGCTGGATTATTTGCTTCTATATCTGCCGGTATCTCTGCGCTTTGGGGGCCACTACACGGTGGTGCTAACCAAGCTGTGATTACTATGCTTGAAGGCATCAAAGAGGATGGTGGTGATACCAAAAAATATATGGCTAAAGCAAAAGATAAAAATGATCCATTTAGGTTGATGGGCTTTGGACATAGAGTGTATAAAAACTTTGACCCTAGAGCAAGAATCATCAAAAAATCTGCTGACGAAGTTCTAGGTAGTTTAGGTATTCAAGACCCTGTACTAGATATAGCGAAAGGACTAGAGAAAGAAGCCTTGGAGGATGACTACTTTGTGAAAAGAAAATTATACCCTAATGTAGATTTTTATTCAGGTATAATTTATAGAGCTTTAGATATACCAACTAATATGTTTACAGTAATGTTTGCTTTAGGAAGACTTCCAGGTTGGATAGCCCAATGGCGAGAGATGCGCCTTCAAAAAGAACCGATAGGAAGACCAAGGCAAGTATATACTGGGGAGACTTCAAGAACATTGAAACCGATAGAAAACAGATAACTTTTAAAATTGAATTGAATTATGAAAAGATTGATTATGATGTTCGTTACTGCTACACTTTTGGTGAGCTGTGGGGGCGAGGCTAAAAAAGAAGAAGGTAAAGCAAATGGCATGAAGATAAACCAAACCACCGAACCAAAAGAAGAAAAGGTTGAGGGTGTTACGGAAGTTTATCTCACTGGAAACGATCAAATGAAGTTCAATAAAAACCAGATCACAGTAAATGCTGGTGACGAAGTTGTATTAACTTTTGAGCATGTAGGAAAATTGCCAAAAGAAACTATGGGGCACAACTTTGTTCTCCTCAAGAAAGGGACTGATGTCCAAGAATTTGGTCAAGAAGCTTTAGAGTATAAAGATAACGACTACATTCCCGAAAGTACAGATGCCATAATAGTGCATACCAAAATGCTAGGTGGTGGTGAAAAAACAGAAATTACTTTCCAAGCTCCAGAGAAAGGTTCGTATGATTACATCTGTAGCTTTCCTGGTCATGTTGCATTAATGAATGGAACTTTAACTGTGGAATAATCTTTCAACTTTTATACCTCAAAAAAAAATGCCTTTCAAATTCTGAAAGGCATTTTTTTTAAATTAAGTTAATATTTTATGGGTGTATTTTCTTTAGGTAAGCTATTCCGAATAAAGGTTCTGATATCATCATTAGCTGTTTTTAAGTCTTCTTTGCGCAGGTACATCATGTGTCCACTTTCGTAAGTTTTAAAATGAAGCCTGTCCTTCATCTTTCCACTTTCATCTAGATGCCACATGGTATATTTTGCATTAAAGTAGGTAGTTGCACCATCAAAAAGACCTGATTGTATCATAACCTCCATACTAGAATTTTGAGCCATCGCTTGCCTCAATGCTCTACCTGTGTTATTTTGACTCCTATCCCATGGATAGACACTACCAAACATATTGTAGCTTAAATCTGTTTCAAATTTAAGCTCATGCTTCATATAGTGATTTACGGCTGGTGTAAATGAGTGTAGCCACGATGTCAATTCAGAATTATAGTCAGGTCTGGTGCCAGCTTCTTTAGCATCAAGTCCCATGTACCTAGAATCTAGACGTCCTACGGTATAGCCTTCATCAATTTTAAGTGTTTTCCAAAAGGTATTGAAAGGGACTTCAAGGTTGTTTTGTAGAAATACTTTTTCACTAATACCAGAGTAATAAGACATTTTTTTCACTATGTCCATTTTTTTCTGTTTATCTAGAAAACCACCTTTGTATAAAGCTGGTGCAAGTTCATTTATCGTAAACGCCTCCACTTCTTCAAGCATTTCTAGAATAGGCTGATTTTGTAATTCAGGCGCAAGTTTATTATGGTACCAAGCTGCTGCTGCAAAATAAGGAAGCCTATTGGCAACTTCCACAGGGCCATCTCTTTCAATTCCTAACTCTGTAGGGGAGACGAGAATAACACCATTGATATACATCCAGTGTGAGTTTTGTAACTTATTGGCGAGTCCTGATACCCTTGTAGTTCCATAGCTTTCACCTATCAAATATTTAGGAGCTAGCCACTTATCTTTACGGCTTACAAACGTGTTGATCCATTCTGCAAGATATTCTACATCAGCATTTACACCAAAGAAAGCTTCTTTGTCAAACTTTCCTTTGTCATCTAGAATAGGCCTGGAGTATCCAGTATTAACTGGGTTCACATATACTATGTCTGCCACATCAAGTATGGTATGTGGATTTTCTTGGTAGCCATAAGGCTGTACGGGAAATCCCTCATCACTAATGTTTAGAATTCTAGGCCCTGTGTAAGCAAGGTGCATCCATACTGAGGCAGATCCTGGTCCACCGTTGAATGAAATGACTAGTGGGCGAGTTTTTGATTCTTCATTTTTAAGGTTATTAACTTTGTAATAAGTAAATTGAAGTCCTGCTACAGGCTCACCTTCGTCATCCCAAACAGGCTGCATTCCTGCTTCTGCTGTGTAGCTAAGGGTTCTGCCATTTACTGTAACTTCGTGTGTGGTTACAACCGTTTCATCTACATTGAATTCAACTGCTTGCGAGAAAACTATGGAACTCACAAAAATTGAAATTAAAATTATTATTTTTTTCATATCTTAAAATTTGCTTTAAATATAGTCAAGCTTTTTTAAAAATCCTTAAAAGATATGTCCTAATGCTTATGATTTTGTACGGATTGATGTATTGAGAGGTATTATATAGTTCATTTGATAGAAAGCAAGGCAGGGAACTATAT